>JAAIGG010322712.1_pt1 | contig 226143 bp, 212 predicted proteins | sample 6487391 | NCBI WGS metagenome assembly JAAIGG01 (sample SAMN13974130, study PRJNA590717) | phyllosphere metagenome | biome: asymptomatic weeds; feature: pooled weeds collected from a community garden; material: weeds; isolation source: pooled asymptomatic leaves from various weed species from...
CGCGCGGACGGATTTGAGCGAGGAGCAGAAGCAAACTATCAGCGCACTCGGAACGCTGGCAGCGGGGCTTGCTGGCGGTCTGGCAAATGGCAGTGCGTCAGGAGCCATAGCGGGCGCTCAGGCGGGGAAAAATGCGGTTGAGAATAATGCGCTGGGAGATATTGCGCAGGCGCAGTCTGAAGGCAAGACGGTGGAGCAGAAGGCGGTTGATTACGTTGAGGCTGAAAACGAGCGCTATAAGAAGGCAAACTGCGTCGGAATGAGCGCCGAAGCCTGCTCGGTGAAGATGTACACGGAACGGCGTGAAGCGTTGAAAGATGTGGCGTCAACGGGTGCAGATTTTGTGCCGGTGGTGGGTACGATAAAAAGTGCAGCGGAAGCACAGTCAGCACTGGATTATCTCTACGTGGCCGCTTCCCTGATACCGGGAGAGCGTGTTGCCGCGGGTATGCTGAAAGCGGCAGAGAAAGCGCTTACCAGTGGTGATGTTGCTGAAGCGTCCAAGCTGGTTAACAAAGCCAGCGATGAGATAGCAACGGCTTCACGGCCCAGCCACAGGCAATCAGAAATTGATGTAGGTAAAGATCTTGGCAATGGATGGCGCGAACAAGTCAGCTTCAAAGATGGTAAAGAAGTCCCATATGGGACAAAAGGTGGGGTTCGCCCTGATTGGTGTCAGGGAAATGTTTGTAGTGTTGAAGTGAAAAACTATAATATTACGAATAATCAGAGCGGTCTGATTAGTAATGTGTCTAAGCAAGCGATCCAACGTGCTGAGAATCTACCTGCAGGAATGCAGCAGAGGGTTATTATCGATGTGCGTGGACAAAGTGTGTCATTAGAGCAAGAGAGAGCAATTATTAAAGGAATTGTCCAAAAATCTAATGGTGCTATTGATCCAGCTGCAATTGAATTCAAAAGGTAATTCTTATGAAACACATAGGGTTTTATGGTGGCAGTTCTATAGTTGAACTTGGCTATCCTTCAGATATGATTGAATTTATTTCTATTTTAAATAAAAATGTTCTTGATAAAGAAGATGGGTATTTACTGGAGCAACTTTATCTTAGATATGTTCACCTTAAGGACTTGGATAAAACTCAATCATTAATAAAAAAATTACGAGTCCTTTTACCAAAAGACGTTGAGGAAAGGTTTTTAAAATATTTTGATGGTATTGAGTATTGCATAAAATCTGCGAAAGGGTTTTATGAAGACTGGAATGTTTATAAACCAGTAAAAATAGTTGTGACTGATATGCCAGATTTTATGGGGCATCGAGATCGAGCGGTAGAAGAATATGATGCTTTATCGTCTGGTGATATCCCATTTTGGCTACGTTAAAGTAAGCAATCCCAGCCCGGCTGCTGGGATTTTTTGCCTGTTACCAGGTCAGCCAGCGCTTCGCTTCTGCGGCTTTGTCATGACTTGTGACCTCCACCCTGAAACCTCCCCACCACCCTTTCCCTCAACCACCGATGCCCCAAATCCCGGTGCGATCGCTCATGCCACAGCATCACCAGTTCAAAGCCCGGAATCGCCATCGTGGGCTTCACGGTCATTAATCCTGGCATCATCGCCGCCACTCTCTCCGGCATCAACGCCACCAAATCGCTGGTGCTCAGCACGCTGCCCATCAGCAAAAAGTGGGGCACGGAGAGCACCACTTTCCGGCTCAACCCTCTGGCTTCCAGCACGCTATCCGTCACACCGCGAAAGCCGCCGCCGTCGGGCGATACCACTACATGTTCCAGCGCGCAAAGCGCTTCAGCGGTGATATCAGGATGCAGGGCGGGATGACCCTGACGTCCTGCCACCACATAACGCTCCTCAAATAGCGGGCGGATATGCAGCCCGTCTGGCACGCCGTCACGCAAATGAAGCACCAGATCGACCGTGCCTTTTTCCAGCTGCTGCGCGATCAACGCGGGTTTCATATCCAGAATGGCGAGCCGGGTGCCCGGTGCTTCCTGACGTAATGCTGCCATCAGGGGAACCAGTGCCGTCTGTGCGCCGTAATCCGTGGCCGCTACGCGCCACTCTTGAACGGCGTCGGCAGGGATAAACGGGCCTGGCGCAGCAACCACCTCATCGATCATGCCGCTTAGTTGCTCAAGCGAAAGGCGTAACGCCTCGGCGCGCGCGGTGGGGCGCATGCCATGAGATACCGGAATCAGCAGGGGATCGTTAAACCACTCACGCAGGCGCTCAAGCCGGGCACTGACAGAAGGCTGAGAAAGATTTAGCCGCTGCGCGGTCCGGCTCACGCTGTTTTCCTGTAACAGCACATTTAGAGTCATTAACAGGTTGAGATCGGGTTTCATGGTATCAGTCTTGCCTATAGTGAATATCCATTCATTTACTTTTACTGATAGCACATTCGGATGCAGGCTACATCTCAGATTCCCATCAAAGCAGGTGATTTTATGAATGTGTTAATCGTTGTTGCCCACCCTGAACCCCATTCCCTTAACGGCGCGCTGGCGCGTTTCTCCGTCAGCCACCTGGAGCAGTTGGGTCATCAGGTGCGCGTTTCCGATCTCTATGCCATGAACTGGGAGGCGCGCGTCTCGTCGGCAGACACGCAGCATCGCCAGAATGCAGAACGCTTTGATCCCTCTTTAGAATCCACCCAGGCTTTTGAAGGCGGCTTCCAGAGTGAAGATATTGTGCAGGAACAGGAAAAACTGTTGTGGGCCGATGCGGTGATTTTACAGTTTCCGCTCTGGTGGTTTTCCATGCCGGCAATCATGAAAGGCTGGATCGATCGTGTTTACGCCTGCGGCTTTGCCTATGGCGTGGGGGAGCACTCAGATACGCACTGGGGCGACCGCTATGGCGAAGGAACGCTGGCAGGGAAGCGTGCGATGCTGGTTGTCACGATGGGCGGATGGGAATCCCACTACAGCCCACGCGGCATCAACGGCCATATCGATGACATTCTGTTCCCCATTCAGCATGGCATCTTGTTTTATCCCGGTTTTGACGTGCTGCCGCCTTTTACGCTTTATCGCACCGGCCGCACCGACAGCGCGCGCTTTGCAGCACTGTGTGCAGAGCTGGGCGAGCGTCTGGATAATCTGTTTGTGACCGAACCTGTCGCCTATTATCGGCAAAACGACGGCGATTACAGGATACCGGCTCTTACTTTGCGCGACGATCTGGCGGCAGGCGAGCAGGGGCACCACGTGCATATTCGCAAACCGTAACACATGAACGGGCCAGATTTCTGCGCATGACGTTCATCTGGCCCACTCGCAACTATTTTAAAATAACCCTTGCATGCATCAGCAGGATATGACCTAATGAATCGTCGGTTTGATTAACAGACACTATCAAAGTAAGTAACCAAAGCAGTTCTCATCTCTAAGCCTGTCGCGAGACATTCCTTCTTTTTGAGTCTTCTCTTACGTTCTGATTAAAATCTGTTCTCAGGCCATTACGCCGGAAGGCTCTATTATTAAGGAATTAAACATGTCTAACAAAATCCGCGGTACCGTTAAATGGTTCAACGCTGAGAAAGGCTTCGGTTTCATCTCTCCTCAGGACGGCAGCAAAGATGTATTCGTACATTTCTCTGCAATTCAGGGCACAGATTTCCGTTCATTAGATGAAGGTCAACAAGTTGAGTTTACAGTAGAAAATGGTGCCAAAGGCCCAGCTGCTGCGAACGTTGTTGGTCTCTAAGGACTGAAAATTACGCGTTTTAAATGTCCTCACTGTAGTGGCTCGCAGTACCGTACATCACATTTCGATGTGACAAGAGCCAACCCGCATGGAGCGAAATGCATTTTTTGCAAAACGGTCGTTGTTCAAATTAACGCGACAAGGATTGCAGCTCAGAGCCAGCCTCAGGCGCTCTGAAAAGGCTAAAGAGTTCTATAGCGTTGTTGCATTTACCGTAATAAAAGGCTGCCACTGGCAGCCTTTTTTGTTTCCCTTCCGGCAACGTTCCCGCTGCTATTGACTAAACCATCAGGGCAAGCACGCCGCCCCAGAACAGCAGGCAGAAAGCGATCGCTGCAATCCAGCTCAGCTGACGGACACGCCCACGAAACAGTGACTTACGAATGACGGGAAGCGTTTCACTATGCATTCTTATATTCTCGAGTGGTGGATATCAAGCCTCACTGGGCAGGGATAAGCTGCCCGTTACGTCTTAGCTCGCGGCTTCCATTGCTTTAAAAATCACGTCAGACAGTTCGTTCAGTTCGAACTTCGCCACATAGCCATCGGCACCGACTTTGCGCACGTGATCTTCGTTTGCACTGCCAGAAAGCGAGGAGTGGATCACCACAGGAATATGGCGCAGCGTCGTATCGCGCTTGATGTTACGTGTCAGCGTAAAGCCGTCCATTTCTGGCATTTCCAGATCGGTTAACACCAGCGCAATCTTGTCGTGAATGGATTCACCCTGGGCCTGAGCCTGCTGATGCATCTCTTTGATTTTTTCCCATGCTTCCAGGCCGGTGTTGCACATGATGGCGGGAATACCCATGCTCTTCAGGCCTTGCTCCAGCAGTTGACGGGCAACTTTAGAATCTTCCGCCACAATCGCCACTGAACCCGGCTTCATTTTGAACTGACGCTCTTTCGGGGCTTCCGGCTCAACGCCGCGCACAGACGGGATGATGTCATACAAAATTTGCTCAACGTCCAGCACCATGGCCAGATTGCTTTTTTGTTCATCGTCATCAAGGCAGGCGATACTGGTGATATTACGGCCACCGATCCCGGCTTCAGCGGTATGCACTTGGCTCCAGTTAAGGCGCACGATGTTTTCGACAGACTCGACGGCAAACGCCTGGGTGTTTCGCGCGTACTCGGTCACCAGCAGCAGGTTAAGTCCCGTTTCTGGAACACAGCCTGCGACAGCCGGTAAATCAATCACCGGAATAAACTGTCCGCGGATACTGGCCATGCCGAGCAACGGCGAGCGCATGCCTGCGGCTTTGGTAATCGGCGGCATCGGTACAATTTCACGCAGTTTAAATACGTTGATACCAAACAGCTCTGATTTACCTTTTAACTGGTCAGAGCCCAGGCGAAACAGCAGCAGCTCAAATTTGTTCGATAACGCGAGATTTGCTCTCTCGTCGATCTCTTTCTGAAAATTATCCATTGTTGCCTCAGCATCAGCGCAGCAGGTGAAAAGGGTTGTGATGAAGTTATCGGCAGCAAGTGCAAAAAGGTGAGAGGGGAAAATCTAACGGCAGCATATTCTTGTGCCAGGCTTAACAGTGACTATTCAACATGGACACCTTCCCTTAAAGGAGTACGAGATGAAAAAAGTATTACTGGCCGCCTTGTTAGCCATGGCAACGTCTGGTGCATATGCAGAGCAAGGTGGTTTTAAGACAGGCGATACGCCGCCGCCGCAGAGCAAACAGGATGCGGGCTACAAAGGATCGGAAGATACCGGGCAAACCCACATCGATCAGATCCGTGACTTCCGCCAGGGCGGTTACGTCACGCTGGAAGGCTATATCGTTAAAAAATTAAAGGGCGATAATTATCAGTTTCGTGACGATACCGGCCATGTGACCCTCATTGCGCCGGAAAAAACGTTCGGTGGTAAAACCTATACCGCTAATGACAAAGTGCGAGTGAGTGGCAAGGTGCAGGGGAAAGGCGATAAAACAACGCTGCACGTGACGCGGATAGATGAGCCATAAAAGCGTGGGCGAGAGTGAGTCTCGCCCTTTTTTTAATCTTTTAACAGGACTGCGCGGCAGGTCTTGCCTTTAATTTTGCCCTGCTTGAGCTTGACCAGGGCCTGCTTAGCCTGGGCCGCTTCTATCGCCACATATGCATGAGTCGCGGTGAGATCGATTTTACCGATTTGGTCAGCCCGGTAACCCGCCTCGCCCGTCAGTGCCCCCAGGATATCGCCGGGGCGGATTTTGGCTTTACGCCCGCCATCAATGCAGAGCGTCATCATGGCGGCCGGTAACGCTTTACTGCTTTTCTTTAACGAACTGGCCGCAACCCAGGGCAGCTTCTGTTGCAGGAAGTCTTCAAGAGCATGAGCGCGTGCCATTTCGTCTGCAGCGACAAAGCTCACCGCTGCGCCCTGTTCGCCAGCGCGCGCGGTGCGGCCAATGCGATGCAGGTGCACTTCCGGATCCCAGGCCAGCTGATAGTTTACCACCAGCGACAGTAACTTGATGTCCAGCCCACGGGCCGCAACATCGGTTGCGACTAATACGCGGCCGCTGCCGTTGGCAAAACGGATCAGCACCCGTTCGCGATCGCGTTGTTCCAGATCGCCATGCAGGGGCAGGGCGCTGATATCGCGTGCATTGAGCGCAGCCGCAATATCATCGCACTCCCGCTTGGTATTACAGAACACCACGCAGGAAGAGGGCTGGCGTTCGCTGAGCAGACTGATCAACAGTGACAGCTTTTCACCGTGGCTGGCTTCAATAAACTGCTGCTCGATAGCAGGGAGTTCACTCACTTCTTCCGTGACCACGCTCAGCGCCTCACGCTGAAAGCGCTGGCTCAGGGCGGCAATGCCTTCCGGCCAGGTCGCGGAGAACAGCAGCGTCTGACGTGATGCTGGCGTGGCAGCGATAATCGTTTCCATATCGTCGCGGAAGCCCATTTCCAGCATGCGATCGGCTTCGTCCAGTACAAGCGTACGCAGGCTCTCCAGCTTCAGCGTCTCACGCTTAATGTGATCCAGAATACGGCCCGGTGTGCCGACCACGATATGAGGCGCATGCACCAGCGAATCGCGCTGGGCGCTCATAGGCTGGCCGCCACATAAGGTTAAGATTTTAATGTTGCGCGTGAAGCGGGCTAACTGCCGCAGGACGTTACTGACCTGATCGGCCAGTTCCCGGGTCGGGCATAAAATCAGCGCCTGCGTCTGAAAGTGAGCGCTGTCGATATGCTGCAGCAACCCAATGCCAAATGCGGCGGTTTTACCGCTGCCGGTTTTGGCCTGCGCACGCACGTCGCGTCCGTCTAAAATCGCGGGCAGCGTGGCGGCCTGAACCGGAGTCATGCTGGTATAGCCCATTTCGCGCAGGTTATCGAGCTGGCTGTCGGGAAGAGAATTAAGCGAGGAAAAAGCGGTCACGGGTGCGGCCTCTGCGGCTAAAAGTGGGGGGCATCATTGCGTGCGCAAGTCTGTCAGAAAGCGTGCGCAACGGCAACGTTAACCTTATGAATAAATAATATCCATTTCACGCGAGTTTTTTTAAGAATAAACTGAAGATGATGTGCGTTAGGTGGATTATTTTAATGAATGACAGCGGAATACATTCGCCAGGATCGGGTCCGATAACCGTCTGACAACGTTAATAAATTCATAATCTTTTGTTTATAAGAGCGAATATTGAGTTAACCGGTGAAGCCCGTTTTTTTTACAGGGTAAATAGCATTAGTAATGTAAAAGTATTGGCTTCAGCCCCTGTAAAAATCATTGAGTAACTCCTTTATATTGAGCGACATAGATCGATATAACCACTGGCAGAGGGTTTTTTCATTGAATAATATCCCGCAGATCTTGCATGAAGACGTACTAAAAATCGTTGGTCGTGCTGTCCTGACGCTCCATCTTTATGGCGAAACCTTATCGGCAGATAAAGTTGCCTCTATGATCGGATGTTATGCAGAAGACGATCCTGTTGCCCCTGACGGCGCGCCGCTCTATGCGCTGGCGATGGAGTTAATGTCGAAAAAGAGGGAGGCTGGCCGGGCTTAACATCGCTGTGCCTGAGATGTCCGCGCCTCACTTTAGCGCCGTTGCGTAAAGTGAGGCGCATCTGCGTTAAACCTGCTGTCGCACAAACTGCGGTTTACCCCGCGAGAAACTCGCTATCACGGGAGAAATCCGTGCCACCGCTTCCGCCGAACAACTGGCCTCAACCAGCATCATGTTGGCGCTGTCGCCGATGCGCGGCCACTGGCGTTCGCCGCTGGCAGAAAGCGGAAGCACGCCATCAGTCGCAATCGCCAGCGCGCGGCTTAAAGAGAATTCATCCGATCCCCCGTACAGCTGGGCATATAAATTGGCCTTTTCCAGCATGCTGCCGGTGCCAAATGGCGACCAGTGATCGATCACGCTGTCGGTGCCCGTCATGACGTTTACCCCTGCCGCCTGCAACTGTGGCACGGGCATGGTCAGCTTGCCGATGGGCAGCGTGGAGGCAATGCTGAACTGCTGCTCGGCCAGATCGGCAATCATCTTGTCCAGCTCTGCGCCCTGTAGGGTTGCCAGCGCAAAACCATGACTGAGGGTGACCTTACCGCGTAACGAGGGATTATTCTGCACGGTCTTAATCATGTAGCGAATCGCCTGCACGCCAGCAGCAGAGGTTTCATGCAGATGGATATCGACACCGCGCTGGTAGTCGAGCGCAATCTGGAACATGGCATCCAGGGATTTTTCCATCGCGCCATCCACATGGGTGGGATCGAGTCCGCCAACGTACTGCACGCCAGATTGCATGGCCTCGCGCATCAGCCCATCAACCTGAGAATGCAGCAATCCATGCTGGGGGAAGGCGACAATCTCACAGGGGAAATCGGGATGGTTTGCCAGCGCGGCCTGCAGATGTTCCAGGCTTTGCAGGCCGCTGACCGGATCGATATTACAATGGCTGCGCGCCCGGGTCGTGCCCATGGCGTTCAGCAGGGCGATAAGCCCTTCGGCCCGGGCCTGAGAGGTGGGCAGCAGCTGTGGAATCAGCACCTGTTCGCGGGCAATCATGTCCATAATCGTTTTGCCTTTACGCGGCCGCGGTGCCTGCCAGGGGCCGCCGTAAAAGGTTTTGTCGAGATGGATGTGCATATCCTGCGTAGACGGCAGCAGCAGCGCACCTTGCGCATCCCAAAACGGCAGTGAACGGTCACCTTGTCCGGCCGGACTGATCTGATGAAATCGACCATCGCGAAGTGTGATGTCGTAGCGCGCCGTTTTCGTCTCAACAATCTCGTCACCGTCACGTCCGAAGCCCTCTTCAAGCACTACATTACGTAAAACGTAGTGATCGGTTTGCGGCAAAGCTTTGCCAGAGGACGCGGGCGGTGCGCTGCGGTTGGCGGCCATACCCGGGGCGGTCATTCCGGCCATGATCATACTGCTGGCGGCGGTCAGGCGAACCCCCTGGCGGAGAAAGCGGCGGCGGCTGGTAGGTAAAGCGGTCTGCATCAGCGACTCCTGCGAAAGTGAGTGAGTCTTTAATCTGACAAACTGCGGCTTTCTCTGCTGGGTTGTTTTCCACTGCCTGCTATTTAAAAAATCACTGCCAGTTCAGACCGGCGAAGTCGGCCAGGGCATCCGCCAGCTGGCGCTGCAGCACATCTTCGGGCTGACGACAAAACAGCGCCAGCTCAAACGTATCAATCACCGGTAAACCCTGTTGGCTATCCAGAACCCGATGCGAAGGTAAGCGACAGCTGGCCGGCAGCAGCGTTATCCCTAAGCCCTGGGCGCTGGCGGCGGAGAGTGCCACCAGGCTGGCACTGCTGTACCCAATCCGCCAGCTGCGACCAAGTAAATCCAGCGTCTGGCAGATCTCCTCCCGGTACAGCCCCAGTTGCGGAAACAACACCAGCGGAACCGGCGACTGCTCGAAGCAGGGATGCGCGGCGCTGTCCAGCCACAGCAGCGGCTCCGGGCGCGAAGCCAGTGGGCGCTCACCGTAAGGCTGCTTGATCAGCATGATATCCAGCTCTTCCCGTTGCCAGGCGCGCCGCAGTTCCACCTGCATTCCGCTCATGACATCCAGCCGCAGGTGCGGATGTTCGCGGCTGAACCGCGCCAGCAGTCCCGCTGTGGGGGCGGCGAAGTCTTCCGGAACGCCAAGGCGCAGGATGCCATCGCGCCACTTATCGCTCAGTACATCGTGGGCTTCACCGTTCAGGGCAATGATCCGGCGGGCATAGCCCAGCAGTTTTTCGCCTTCTTCCGTGATCTGCACCAGGTGGGACGAGCGTGCCAGCAGCGTTTTACCGACCATCTCTTCCAGCCGCCGCACCTGTTGGCTGACCGTCGATTGCGACAGGTGAACCCGTTCGGCGGCGCGGGTAAAGCTGGTGGTTTCGCATACGGCAACAAAGCTCAACAGCTGTTGGGGCGTAAACATGGGCTGGCGATTCATTTTTCCACTGCCTGTCATCCTGTTATTTCATTTCCAAATAGTAATCGCTGCTGTCAGGCTGACAACGTTTAATTCCAGGATCCCCTATGAAAAAAGACCCTTTTTTGATGATTGCCGCCCTGATACTGGCCGGACTGAACATGCGGCCACTGATGACATCCGTTAGTCCACTGCTGGAGCAGCTACGGGAAAGTATTGGATTATCTTCGCTGGCGGCCTCACTTCTGCCCGTGATTCCCATGATGATGATGGGGGCAATAGCCTTAGTGAGCGCGCCGCTGCTGCAACGTATCCCGCTACGTAGGATGCTGTGTAGCGGGCTGGCGCTGTTAGTACTGGCGCTGGCCAGCCGGTTTTTTATCGCGCAAGGCGCCTGGCTGGTGTGGAGCACGGTTCCTGGCGGTATCGGCATCGGGATTGTACAAATGGCCATGCCGGGGTTGATCCGTCAGCGCTTTACGCAGCGCAGCGCCATGATCACCGGGCTTTGGGCGGCGGCGCTAATGGGCGGCGGTGGGCTGGGCGCGGCGATGACGCCGTGGATCAGTGCGCACCTGGGCTGGCAGGGTGCGCTCAGCAGCTGGAGTGTGCCTGCGCTGCTGGCCGTCATGCTGTGGTGGAGGATTCCTACGGTGTCCCCGTCCCGGCAGACATCAGCCGTTATGCCCTCGGTCTGGCGCAATACGCGCGCATGGATGCTGGCGCTGAGCTTTGGGTTAGTAAACGGCGGCTACGCCATCTGTGTGGCCTGGCTGCCGGATTTTTATCATCAACAGGGCTGGAGCGCGCAGGCGGGCGGCGGCCTGCTGGGCGTGATGATTGCCTGTCAGGTTGCCGGTGCCCTGGTGTTTCCCCTGCTGGTGCGGGGGGCGGACAGGCGACCGCTGCTTCTGCTGACGCTGGCACTCCAGCTCTGCGGATTAACAGGCCTGCTGGTGGCACCGCTCTACCCAGCCTGGCTGTGGGCAGGGATTGCAGGCGTTGGCCTGGGCGGCGCATTTCCCCTTGCCCTGGTGCTGGCGCTGGACCACCTGGCGCATCCTCAGGCCGGGGCGCGTCTGGTGGCATTCATGCAGGGCGTCGGCTTTATTATCGCGGGCAGTATGCCGTTTCTTGCCGGGCAATTGCATGAACTTACGGGCCACTTTTCCTCTATCTGGCTGTTGCAGGGGAGCGTAACGGTCATGCTGATCGGCCTGAACCTGCGTTTTCATCCAGAAAGCTACAAACAGGCTTTTCCTGAACGGTAATTGGTCCTACCAAACCAGCAAAACGTTTTCAGCGGCTCACATAACGTTAAAAATAGTGCAGTAACTGTTGCCTAGAGTTAACAGCGGGTTAAGTATCTGTAGCAAGCAAGCGCTGATTACCAGATTGGTAGGACCAATCGGCGCGGCTGAAGTGACAGATGCGCCACCTGGGTTTGTCGATCGCGCATCGCTTTCATCCTCTTATGGAGATCATGGCATGCAGATCTGGCAGCAAAATTACGATCCGCTCAACAATATCTGGCTCTCCAGCCTGATTGCTTTGCTTCCTGTTCTGTTTTTCTTCTTTGCGTTAATCAGGTTAAAGATGAAAGGCTATCAGGCCGCCACGCTCACGGTCGTCCTTGCGCTGCTGGTCGCGCTGTTGCTGTATCGCATGCCGCTACAGCAGGCGCTGGCGTCAACGGTTTACGGTTTTATGTACGGCCTGTGGCCCATCGCCTGGATCATCGTGGCGGCGGTTTTTGTTTATAAGATCTCGGTTAAGACAGGTCAGTTCGACATCATCCGCGCTTCCATCTTATCGATCACGCCCGATCAGCGCTTACAGATGTTGATTGTGGGGTTCTCTTTTGGCGCCTTTTTAGAAGGTGCGGCAGGTTTCGGCGCGCCGGTCGCCATCACGGCCGCGCTGCTGGTGGGGCTCGGTTTTAATCCGCTCTATGCCGCAGGCTTGTGCCTGATCGTCAATACTGCGCCCGTGGCGTTTGGCGCGATGGGGATCCCGATAGTTGTGGCGGGCCAGGTGACCGGGCTGGACAGCTTTGCCATCGGTCAGATGGCAGGCCGTCAGCTTCCGCTACTGACGATCGTCGTGCTGTTCTGGATCATGGCGATTATGGATGGCTGGCGCGGTGTCAAAGAAACCTGGCCCGCCGTGATTGTGGCGGGGGGATCGTTCGCGATTGCCCAGTTCCTCAGCTCCAACTTTCTGGGGCCGGAGCTGCCCGATATTATCTCCTCGCTCGCCTCACTCATTTCGCTGACGCTGTTTTTGCGCGTCTGGCAGCCGGTGCGCATCTTTCGCTTCAGCGAAACAGAAAGCCCGCACGCGGGCCAGCCTGTGAACCGGCAAAAATACACGACAGGGCAGGTGGTGCGCGCCTGGATGCCGTTCCTGTTTCTGACGGCAACCGTCACGTTATGGAGCATTCCACCTTTTAAAGCGCTGTTCGCAAAAGGCGGGGCCTTAGCGGAATCGGTGCTCAGCCTCCCTGTGCCCGGCCTTGATGGCTGGGTAACCAGAATGCCGCCGGTGGTCGCGCAGCCCAGTAGCTGGCCGGCCATTTTTAAACTCGACCTGCTCTCGGCAACCGGTACGGCTATTCTGGTTGCCGCCCTCGTGGCTATCATCTTCCTGAAGATGAAGCCCCGGACTGCGGTAGTGACCTTTGCAGAAACCCTGAAAGAGCTCATGTTGCCCATCTACTCCATCGGGATGGTGTTGGCGTTTGCTTTTATCTCTAACTACTCCGGCCTCTCTGCCACGCTGGCGCTGGCATTGGCCCACACCGGCCATGCGTTTACCTTCTTCTCGCCTTTCCTGGGCTGGCTCGGCGTGTTTCTGACCGGCTCGGATACGTCATCGAATGCCCTGTTTGCCGCCTTGCAGGCGACGACCGCGCAGCAGATCGGCGTTTCCGATATCCTGCTGGTGGCGGCAAATACCACCGGGGGCGTGACCGGTAAGATGATCTCGCCGCAGTCGATAGCCATTGCCTGTGCCGCCGTCGGGCTGGTAGGCAGGGAGTCGGATCTGTTCCGTTTTACCGTCAAGCACAGCCTGATATTTACCTGCCTGGTGGGCATCATTACCACGCTTCAGGCTTACGTTTTTCCCTGGATGATCCCATGACACCAAACTTACTGCCGTCCGCCGATCCGCTGCGGGTTCGGCTCCAACAGTATATTCGCGACCATCAGCTTGAGCCCGGCATGCGTTTGCCTGCCGAGCGCCAGTTGGCTGCGGCGCTTGGCGTCTCGCGCTCGTCGCTGCGCGAAGCTATTCAGCAGCTTATCAGCAGCGGAATATTGACGAGCCGACGCGGCGACGGCACCTGGCTGCGTCAGCCCCAGGAGCCCTGGTCTGAACAGCGCATTGTTGAGCCGATTCGTCAGCTGTTGGCCAACGATCCGGATTACCGCTATGACATTCTGGAAGCGCGCCACGCGATTGAAGCCAGCACCGCATGGCATGCGGCACTTCGGGCAACAGAGTCAGATAAGGAACGACTGCAGTACGCTTTTGACGCCACGCTGGCGTTAAAGGAGAGCGACGATCCCCATCTGGCCGGTCAGGCCGATCTGCGCTTTCACCTCGCTATCGCGGAAGCCTCGCATAACGTGGTGCTGCTACAAACCATGCGCGGATTTTTTGATTTGCTGCAGTCCTCGATGTTGCACAGCCGCAGGTTGATGTACACCAGCCCGGCGATTTTCGACCGCCTCACCGTTCAGCACAGGGCAATGCTTGACGCCATTTTACTGGGTGATGCCGAGGCCGCCCGCTTAGCGGCGATGGATCATCTTGGTTTTGTTCATACCACGATGAAAACGCTTGATGAAGATGAAGCCAGACAGGCGCGTATTACGCGTTTACCAGGCCATCACCTGGACAACCACAAGGAGACACACTGATGATCATTTCTGCCGCCAGTGACTACCGCGCCGCTGCACAACGTATTTTGCCGCCTTTCCTGTTTCACTATCTGGATGGCGGGGCTTATGCGGAGCACACATTACAGCGCAACGTCGCCGATCTCTCGGAGGTGGCGCTGCGCCAGCGCATCCTGCGCAACATGTCCGAACTCAGTCTCGAAACCACCCTGTTTAATGAAACGCTGTCAATGCCCGTGGCGCTGGCACCGGTCGGGCTGTGCGGCATGTATGCTCGTCGGGGCGAAGTGCAGGCTGCCCGCGCCGCCGCAGGCAAAGGCATTCCTTTCACGCTGTCCACCGTCTCTGTGTGCCCTATTGAAGAGGTTGCCCCGCAGATCAATCGCCCTATGTGGTTCCAGCTCTATGTGCTGCGGGACAGAGGCTTCATGCGCAACGCGCTGGAGCGGGCCAAAGCGGCGGGCTGCTCTACGCTGGTATTTACCGTGGACATGCCGACGCCGGGCGCGCGTTATCGCGATGCGCATTCGGGCATGAGCGGTGAAAATGCCGCACTGCGGCGATACTGGCAGGCCATCACCCATCCAAAGTGGGCACTGGATGTAGGATTACAGGGCAGGCCGCACGATCTGGGGAATATCTCCACCTATCTCGGCAAGCCTACCGGCCTGGAGGACTATATTGGCTGGCTGGCGAAGAACTTTGATCCTTCCATTTCCTGGCAGGATCTGGAGTGGATTCGTGATTTCTGGGATGGCCCGATGGTGATCAAAGGCATTCTGGACCCTGAGGACGCCCGTGACGCGGTGCGCTTTGGCGCTGACGGTATCGTGGTTTCTAACCATGGCGGACGCCAGCTGGACGGCGTGCTGTCCTCGGCGCGTGCCTTACCTGCGATTGCGGATGCGGTCAAAGGCGATATCACGATCCTTGCCGACAGCGGTATTCGTAATGGACTGGATGTGGTGCGTATGATTGCGTTGGGCGCAGACAGCGTCCTGCTGGGGCGCGCCTTTATCTATGCGCTGGCGACACAGGGACAGCGCGGCGTTGAGCATTTATTGACGCTGATTGAAAAAGAGATGAAAGTCGCGATGACCTTAACCGGCGCGAAGCGCATTGCCGATATCACCCAGGCTTCGCTGGTGCAGGCAAATGCGCTCCTGCAGGAAGCCAATCTGCGTCCGGCATAGTCGCCCGCTGCGAAATCAGATGCGTTGTCTATACTTACCTTCTTTACCAACAGGAGGAATGACATGACCATTCATAAGAAAGGCTCGGCGCATTGGGAAGGCGATATTAAAGGCAAAGGCACAGTCAGCACCGAGAGCGGCGTACTGAATCAACAGCCCTACGGCTTTAACACCCGCTTTGAAGGACAAAAAGGCACTAACCCAGAAGAGCTGATTGGTGCGGCACATGCGGCCTGTTTCTCTATGGCGCTGTCGCTGATGTTGGGTAACGCTGGCCATAAGCCTGAAAGCATCGATACCACTGCAGACGTCTCGCTGGATAAAAAAGGTGAAGGTTTCGCGATCACCAAAATCGCCTTAACCAGCACCGTTTCTCTGCCGGGCATTGATAACGACACCTTTGATGAAATCATCAATAAAGCCAAAGCAGGCTGTCCGGTTTCTCAGGTGCTGAATGCAGAAATCACGCTCGACTACACCCTGAACAACTGACGACGATCCTGCGTCACTTTTCGTGATGCAATTGGTCGTGATGTCATCGGTGATCGTGCCGAATTCAGATGCGCCTGCGGGCGCATCTTCGTGTGCTGCATCCAATCGTCGCAGGGGCAGGCGGTTCTGCAAAACACGGGAAAAGGCGGTTCGTCTTGCCAGTAACGCGTGACGTACTGTTGTCGAATGAGGGGACAGCGATAATATGCGCATGAAATCGTGGCTTTCTCGCCACAAGCTTGGTGTGCTGCTAATGGTGGTACTGCTGCTGGAGTTACTCTACTTTCTGCTTACCGCATCCTGGTTTCCCTGGAACGCCACCTGACACGTCAGGCATACATCTCTTCTCCACGCTTAGTCCGCACGTCGCTGCGCGCAATACGGTAAGCCTTGCCGGGATCGCCCGCCACAAATTCAAATGTTGGCGAATAGTAGAACGGAAGCCAACCGCCATAGGCGCTTTCCCATTCCCAGCGTACCGGACAGGGCCACAGAATGCCTTCATACAAAATGTAATAAACCCAACGCCCAGTTGGACGGCGGGGACGACTACTTTTCATGGGATTCACGACTGTGTTGGTGTAAAACAGCTTATATTTTGAACGCTAAACGGCATCCTTGCAATGTTGTCTGCCTGTTTTTGTGTCCTTGCGCCTGTTCAGTTATCTGAACGATGCACTTCACCACAAAGCAGCACCACGTTTGGGCGGACTTTATGAATGCGGTTTGCCATGACTTCACAGGCGGCTTTCGTTGGATAGATGCGCTCCGACACCGGCAACGCTTCACAGGCATCATGTCCACAGGCGCTTACCAACAATACAAAACCAATCAACATAACCGACTCCTTCTCCCGGTTCGCACATCACGAAATGGATGAGTGTTCCTTTTTTATAAAACCAGTATAGCTAATTGCCGTCGGGGCACTCATCACGCTGGACGGTATCGGATTGCTCTGACGCATTATAAGGCTTGCGCGCCTGAACAGCAGTGAAATCTTATTGTTAACAGCACGCGCAGCCACGTCGTCGCGTTAATTTCTGACGCCGCAACCCCATCGATTTTTATCTCTGCCGTGACGATGTTCAGGGTCAGAAAATGATCGCGCCTGTTGAAGGTTTTATTGCTCAACAGCGATGCCGGTACGTTTTGATATTTCTCACACTTCTGACATGCAAATCTGAAACCGGTTGCAGAAAATCTTTACCCTGTGTATTCGTTAATCATTCATCACACGGAGGAATTAACAATGCCAAAGATTTTGCTGTGCTGCGCCGCCGGAATGTCCACCAGTATGGTGGTACAGAAAATGGAAAAAGCCGCTAAAGAACAAGGCATAGCGGTAGAGATAAAAGCTGTGGGAATTGAAGAGTTTACTGATCTTATTGCCGACTATGACTGCTGCCTGCTGGGGCCGCAAATTAAATATAAGCTGGCGGATTTTGAGCCTGTCGCCCAACAACACAGTAAACCCATCGCAGTGATTAACAGCATGGATTACGGAATGATGAAGGGTGAAAAGATATTAAGTGATGCACTTAAGCTTATTCATCCCTGATGAGTAAGAAACTGAAAAATATATCGCAGGCCTGTATTTGCCTGTGCAGCGTTATTCTCGTTTTCCTGAGCAGGAGTTAAGGGATGAGCCGCTTAAGCGAATCGTTATTCGGCGTTATCGAAAACCGCATCAGTCCGCTGGCGGGGCGCCTCTCCAGCCAGCGCCACGTCATCGCCATCCGCGATGGATTTATTGCCTCAATGCCGTTTCTGATTGTGGGTTCCTTCATGCTGCTGTTTGCGCATCCTCCTTTTTCGGCAGACAGCAGTTGGGCCTTCGCACAGTGGTGGCTCGGCATGGTCAAGGCACATGAAGAACAAATCATGATGCCGTACAACATGACGATGGGCATTATGGCGCTCTATATCGCCAGTGCTATCGCCTACAACCTGGCAAACAGCTATAAGATGAACGGCTTTATGGCGGCCAGCCTGTCGCTGATGGCGTTTCTGGTCGTGGCCGCACCGCAAACGGGCAAAATGCTGCCGGTAGGATCGCTGGGCGGGGAGGGGATTTTTACCGCCATTCTGGTCGCGCTTTTTGCCACGGAGCTGATGCACTTTTTGCAGAAACACAACATCGGCTTTAAATTACCCGAACAGGTGCCGCCGAAAATTCGTCAGTCCTTTGACCTGCTCATTCCCATCATTACCATTTTTATTACCTTATTTCCGCTTAGCCTGTGGGTACAGGCACAGTTTGGCATGCTGCTGCCGCAGGCCATCATGGCGATCTTCTCTCCGATCATCTCCGCGTCGGATTCACTGCCCGCCGTGCTGGTCGCCGTCTTGCTGTGCCACCTGTTGTGGTTCGCAGGCATTCACGGTGCCGTGATTGTCGGCGGGATTTTGCAGGCCTTCTGGCTGACCAATCTCGGCCTGAACCAGCAGGCACTGAATGCGGGTGAGCCTGTCAGCCATGTGTTTATCGAACCCTTTTGGCAGTTTTTTATCGTAATTGGCGGTTCCGGTTCCACCATGGGGCTGGTATTACTTTATTTGCGAAGCCAGTCTGCCCATCTGCGCTCCATTGGCAAACTCAGCATCGTGCCCAGTATGTTCAACATCAACGAGCCGGTTATTTTTGGCTCGCCTGTCGTGATGAACCCCATTCTGTTTATTCCCTTCGTTCTTGCTCCCTTGGTCAATGCCGTCATTGCCTGGGTCGCCACTAAAACCAATCTGATTAACCACGTCATCTCGCTGGCACCGTGGACCACGCCAGCCCCAATTGGTGCGGCCTGGTCAACCGGCTGGGACTGGCGCGTCATCGTGCTGATTGCCGTGCTGGTGACGATTGCCACGTTGATTTACTACCCGTTTTTTAAAATGTACGAGCGTCAACTGCTGCAGCAGGAACTGAGTGCAGCACAACCGGTAAAGGAGTAATGCATGGAAATCGATGAAAGCACGGTAATCGAACTGATTATTCAGGCGGGCGAAGCGCGCTCCTGCTCGATGGAAGCGTTGCGTGCAGCTCGTCAGCAAAACTGGGAACGAGCAGACAGCATGCTGACCGCCGCGACGGCGGCGGCAAAGGCGGCGCATCAGATACAGACCCGGCTCATCGGTGCTGATGAGGGCAGCGGAAAAATCCCGGTCAACCTGATTATGGTTCACGCCCAGGATCACCTGATGAACGCGATGCTTTGCCGCGAGCTGGCAGAAGAAATTATTCAACTGCGTCGGGAGCTTGCCGCACGTTAAAAAAGGAGATTTTATGCAACATTCGACACTGACCGCATTTCCGGACGGTTTTCTCTGGGGCGCCTCGACCTCGGCATATCAGGTGGAGGGCGGATGGGATGCAGATGGTAAAGGGCCGTCGGTTATCGACAAAGCCACGTTCAGCCAGGCAATTACGGATTTTACCGTTTGCAGTGACCACTACCACCGCTTTAAAGAGGATATCGCCCTGCTGGCGGAAATGGGACTAAAAACCTACCGCTTCTCCATCGCCTGGAGCCGTCTTTATCCTGAAGGCGACGGCGCGTTAAACGAGGCGGGCGTGGCCTTTTACCAGCAGTTAATTGATGAGATTTGCCGGCACGGCATTACACCGCTGGTCACGCTTTATCACTTCGATCTGCCCTGGGCCCTGCAGCAGGACGGAGGCTGGTCTTCTCGCCGCACGGTAGCGGCGTTTGAACGTTTTGCCATTACCTGTTTTGAGCAGTATGGCAGCCAGGTCAAATACTGGCTGACCATCAACGAACAGAACATGATGATTTTGAAAGGCGACGTGATCGGGACGTTACCGCCTGGCACCGCCGATCCACAGAAAACCCTGTATCAGCAAAATCACCACATGATGCTGGCGCAGGCAAAGGCGATGATTGCCTGCCACGAACGCTTGCCAGACGCTAAAATTGGCCCGGCACCGAATATCTCCTGCGTCTATGCGGCAAGCTCGCGGCCAGAGGATGTGCTGGCGGCGGACAATTTCTCTGCAATCCGTAACTGGCTCTATCTGGATTTAGCCGTTCACGGGCGCTACAACCCTGTGGTATGGGCTTTCTTAAAACAGCGCGGCTGGCTTCCGACGATCGAGGATGAGGATATGGCCATCATCGCCGCCGGTCAGCCCGATTTTATCGCCTTTAACTATTATGCTTCGGCCACCGTCGGGGCAGAGTGCGAACATCATGACCCCGACAGTCGGCCCCATGCCGATCAGCAAATGGCCGGCATCGACCGCTCCGTCTACGTGGGCTGTAATAATCCGCATCTGCAGCAAAATCAGTTTGGCTGGTATATCGATCCGGTAGGCTTTCGCATCACCGCGCGCCAGATTTATGCACGTTATGCCTTGCCGCTCATCGTTACCGAAAATGGCTTAGGGGCGTTTGATACCCTGGCGGCCGACAACAAGGTGCATGATGATTACCGTATCGACTATCTGCGTGAGCATATCGCTCAGCTGCAGCTGGCCATTGCCGATGGCGTCGAGCTGTTCGGTTATTGCCCGTGGTCTGCTATTGATCTGGTGAGTACCCATCAGGGCATCAGCAAACGTTACGGATTTATTTATGTGAACCGCGATGAAAAAGCGTTAAAGGACCTGGCACGCTACCGCAAAAAAAGCTTCTTTTGGTATCAGAAGCTGATTCGCAGTAACGGCGCAACGCTGAACGCGTCGGTGGACTACTAAGACCGCGCGGCAGGGATGCCGCGACTTACCGCTTATGAGGCCCGTCCGCGACCGAGGCGCGCTCAATCAGATGGCCGCTAAAGGGCGGCAAGGCTTCCACCTCCTGACCTTCCAGCATGGCGACCAGCTGCGCCAGCGTGTGCTGAATCATTTCTGCGACCGGCACATGCACGGTGGTCAGCGGCGGCAGGAAAAACTCGGCCATACGGATATCATCAAATCCCAGCAGAGAAACATCCTGTGGCAGCCGTTTTCCCGCGGCATGAAGCGCCAGCGCGGCCCCGATTGCCATGTCATCGTTACTCGCCATCAGGGCGCTGAATGTCACGCCCGCGTCCAGCAGCTGCTTTGCCGCCGCCATCCCACTGGCCGGCGTCCACGCGCCCTGCACGATGCAGGCCCTGTCCGCAAGCCCCTGCTCAGCCAGGGCCTGCTCATAACCTGCCAGGCGAGCGGCCGCGGTAGGGGAACCCGTCATACCACGAATAAAGGCAATGTCGTGATGCCCGCGCGCGATCAGATAACGCGTCGCCTGAAAGGTATTGTGCTGATGTGTAGCCCAGACACAGTGGGCCGGATGACGCGGCAGCTGGCGATTCACCACCATAATTGGGATATCGTGCTGCTCGATAATGGCATCCAGTGCCTCGGTGTCCAGAAAGCGGGGATAGATAATGATCGCGTCACAGCGCAGGTCGAGCAGAAACTCAATTGCGGCGCGCTCGTCGTCAGCGCAGGTTTTGCCATCAGCCAGAATTAACTGGCGACCGTAGTTATTGGTCAGGGTGGCAGCCTGAAACAGCAGCTCGCTGAAGTAGGGGCCGTTAAAAAGCGAGTGGGTAACAATTAAGCCAATATTTTGGGACTTTTGCGTGGCCAGGCTGCGCGCCAGCAGATTGGGGCGATAACCGGTTTCGGCAATGGCCTGATAGACCTTTTGCTGCGTACTTTTACTGACGTAACGATTTCCCGCCAGCACGCGCGAGACGGTGGCTTTAGAAACTCCGGCCTTGCGGGCCACATCCAGCATGGTAATCATTGGCTTACAGACCATCCATCCCTGCGGTTAAAAAAGGATACTAGCTGATTTTTCGCAGGTTATTGACGGAGGGGCAATAAAAAAATGATGCCTGTCAGGCGAAATACCAGGCGGGCAGGATAGCAATCAGGTTGTTCAGCGTATGAAGAAAGACCGGCAAGGCCAGCGAATTGCTGCGCAGGCGGGCATAGCAAAGCAGCAGAGAGAAGAGCGTCAGCGCTACCACGGTTTCCCAGTGAACATACTGCGTATGCATCAGCGCAAAGAGCAGGGAGGTCAGTAGCATGCAGGCAAAACGGCTGTTGGGTGCCCAGAGCAGAAAGCCCTGCAACAAAAAGCCGCGAAACAGCACTTCTTCAAATACCGGGGCCAGCAAGACGGCGGTGAGCAACAGAATAAGCATCGAGCTGCGTCCCTGCTGCGTTTGCGCGACCAGCCAGCCTTCAGGCTGTAAGTACTGGGTTTGCGCCGCCATTAAAATAAACAGGGCGCCAATAAAAAGTAACGTCTGACCTGAGCGTAAAAAGCCCAATGGAATATCCGTACGACGCTGGCAGTAGAACCGATACAGCGGATAGATGACCGCAAACTCGAACAGGCAGAGTACAGGCACCAGCAAACCGTCATTACGCAGAATACCGTAATTCGGAAACAGGGTAATCAGCATGGTAACGAGGTAATAGACAACAAAGCTGCCGACATAAAACAGTGTCAGCGTCACTCTGTCGGAATTGGTGTTCATAGGCGACCCAGCCAGCGATGATAAACGCATAGTAGCAACGCGTCGGATCGCTGTCGAGAGAGCGTACGATACAATATTTTTTGTTCAACGCCGTCAGGGCGTTATGCCGGTTTGATGTGCATGGATTCAGGAGGCAAACCCACTGTCAGAGAGGGTTGCAACAGGCTGCCAGACGCCTGCGCCGCAGCCTGAGAACAAGACGTGCAGCAACAAGGGCATGATGACTGGCTAGCGGATGCTGACCGCGATCAGGGTCAACAAGAGGGCAAAGCTAATAAAAAGGATCAGTTCCACTCGCGCTTCCTCAATAACTCATCGTGTCATGGGGGAGTCCGCAAATACTATCAGAGGCTTCTCGCGGTAATTTTAGCCAGCAAGTGCGATTCATCTGTCAATAACCGCATTCCCTAGCATTTAATCCCTGGTATTGTGCGGTAAGTTTGATTTTAGCGGTTCATACCTGCTGACAGGCTTGTTACTCTTCGGAGTCAGGTTTTACACGTCCATGAGGAGAAAACACGTGAATCATTATGGAAAAGCGCTGGTGGCCGCCGGTTTTTTACTGCTGACGGGCTGCCAGTCGGCCACACAATCCGACAAGGCCGCCGTGCCGCTGGATGCGCAGGCGGACAGCTGTGGCGCATCTCAGTATCAACACTTTGTGGGCAAGCCGTTGTCTGCCATCGATAATCAGCGTTTCACGCAAAAAGTGCGTGCCATCCCGTGGAATTCAGCGGTAACGATGGACTTTAATTTCACCCGTCTGAACTTTATGGCCGACAAAAGCGGTAATATCAGCCGTGTCTATTGCGGTTAAGTGGCAAATAAACAGCGCATTGTCATAGAGTTGTCATGGCGTCAGGCGAAGATAACGCCTGTACCCTGTGGGTAGGCGATAACCGTTATCGATCGGTTCAATCAACAGGGTAAGGATTTCCTCGTTACATCAATATGCAATGCTCGTCTTGTTTATTCCCGCTCAGGCGGGAATTTTTTTCTGGTTAAGCCCGAAGAAGGAGCAACGCATGGAATATTTCCAGAGGATTTCAGTCTTATTTTTGCTGCTGGTCAGCCCGGTTGCTCTGGCTTCAAGCCCGGAGGCATGGCAGAAAAGCCAGCAGGTGATGCGGCAGGCGTGCATCAACGCCAGCACCTTAAGCAAGGTAAAAGTACTGGGTCAGGTTGTCGAGTACGATGACAGCGTAGGCTACAGCGCGTTACTGCTTGAAGGGCTCTATCCGCAGAAGCACATGAAAAACCGCCGGGGACGAGAGCTTTGCCTGTTTCAGCGCAGCAGCGGTCGGGCCAGCGTAAGCGAGGCCAACCAGTACCGGCTGGCGAAGTAGGTTAACAGCGGCTCACTCGTGGGGCCGCGCCTCCATCAGCCGGGCTAACAGGGCACGATAGCGTTGCAGGCGTTGCTCATCCCCTTCAAATTCCAGCTTATTGATCACGCGTGCGATAACGGCTTTATTGGTCGTGGGCTGCCCGGCTTCCATCAGTTCCCGCATAATAACGGCCAGCAAATCCGACTCTGGCGGGACATTCCAGTCCGGGCTGTTGAAATAATCGGTGATAGCACGGCTGGCGCTGTTAGATTGCACTCTCATTCTCCATCTCCGCAAACAGACAGCCCGCCCGGTACGCGAATGCGCAGCAGGCAGAGTCAGGTGAGTTAGTGGCTCCCGATATGCACGGCAAGGGTTTAATCGGGCGCATTACGTTGATCAGAACGACCCACGTACCGCACGAATCTGGCGGTTTTTTAAACATAGGTCTGCCGTTACGTCTTGTCAGTAACAACCTGAAATATTTTTCAAATGTGATGAGTGATTTTCAAATAATGCCGCCAGGTTACGTCAGGGTTTTAGCACGTAGTTAACTGATTAATAGATTTATTATTACCGCAGATAAAACCCGGGGCAGAGGCAAAAAAATCGTGCTTACCTCGGGAAACGTCGCCCGACACACGCGTAGTGTGAAGAGGAAATCTGCAGGGTTCGTGGCATGCGACTGCGGGATCTGACCTTTCGAGAGGCGGTGACGCTGAAAGATTTCCTGCCCTGTCTTTCCGTGGCCAGAGAAGTGTCAGATACGCTTTGCCAGTTAAATGCAGAACGTGCTGGCAGCAAAAACAAGGCATTTATCGACGCTTACCATGATGACAAATCCGTGGCCAGAGAAGCGTCTGATACGCTTTGCCAGTTAAGAGCAGAACGTGCTGGCAACAAAAACAGGGCATTTATCGACGCTTACCATGATGACAAAATGGTGACGCCTCGCTTGTCAGTGGAATAAAAACGTTTCGCTCACAATAAATAGAATAAGATAACACCGCCCCCGCGCTGTTATTTTAATGTGCTGATAAACAGAATAAAAAATTCCTTTTTTTTTATTCTGGCGGGTGATATTTTTTTCCTCACCCTGCTGAAGAGGCACCGGCATGAAAAATCTGATTGCTGAGCTATTAATTACGCTGGCAGAAAAAGAAGAAGCGTCTAAAGAGCAGGTCGTGCAGATCGAAGCGCTGGAACTCGTGATCACCGCAATGCTGCGCATGATGCCGCCTGAGCAGCATCAGTCCCTCGTCAACAGCATTGATACGGCCATGATTCATGCCGGCGTGGATCACAACGATCACAATGCCGCGTTATTAAAAAACGCTGTCACCCGATTACTTCACCGGCCCCACAGCTGAAATCACGCCGATCTCCAGAATAAAAGTGCGATCTCTGTATTATTCCAAAGCAAAAGTCGTCTGATTCTTTTCTGGCATGCCAGAATAAATACTGTCTTTATCACAACGGAGTGAAAACAATGAAAGGCAATATCCTGATGATAGTCCTGGCAGGAATAATGATGAGCAGCCACGCCAGCGCGGCAGATAAAACGCCGCAGCAGCAAAAAATGGCGATGTGTAATGAACATGCCAGCAGCCAATCGTTAAAAGGCGATGTGCGTAAGCAATTTATGAGCGATTGCCTGAAGAAAGACAGCAAAGTTGCGGACATGTCGCCGCAACAAATAAAAATGAAAACCTGTAATCTCCAGGCCGGAGATAAAAAGCTGACCGGTGATGCACGTAAAACCTTTATGAGTCAGTGCCTCAAAAAAAGCTAAGACTCAGCCGGCCATTTCGGTGGCCGCCTCCCTTCATCGCCTGCCATCAGTGCGCTGCAGCACGCTTTTAATTACTGAAGAAACAGATGATTAGCGAAAAAAATCGCCATTGAGGCGCAAGCTTTTCCAATCCTTTGCCACACTTACTGTTTATAAGGGATTGCGCCGCGCGCGTTCGGGCGCGGCGCTTTTACCCGTGACGGTTGGAAAAGGAGCCATGTCGTGAACTATCAATTTGTTATTGCTCTCAAGGATTTACCGCAACGTCAGCCGGTTAAAAAAAAGCTGGGTGAAACAGAGTTTTTACTCATCCGTGAGGCTGACAGCGTCCAGGCTTTCCAGGCAAAATGCCCTCATGCAGGCGCGCCGCTTGAGCAGGGCGCTATCTGCGGCGACAGGCTCATCTGTCCCTGGCATAAAGCGGCGTTTGAACTGAGCAGCGGTAAAATGTGCGAGCCGCTGGCGCTGGCCGACCTGAAACAGTATCCCGTTCGCATCGAAAATGGCCAGATTCTGGTTAACCCTAAAGCGATGTCGCCTGCTTCGCCAGTGGGCAGCGGTGCCAGCGCCCCGGTCTTTGTGGTACTGGGCGGGGGCGCGGCCGGGAGTGCGGCACTGTGGCGATTACGCCACGACGGCTTTAAGGGCCGCCTGGTGCTGGTAGAGAGTGAGCCTGAAGCCCCTTACGACCGCACGGCGCTGACGAAATTTGTTCCCTCAGGCAAAATGGATATCGATGATGTGCCGTCGCTGCTTGGCAGTGACATACTCGATCACGTCGAGCGCATCCAAAAGCGCGTTGAGCGAGTTGATAATGAGGCGCACCGTCTGGTGTTTGCCGACGATAGCACGTTGCAGTTCGATAAATTATTAATTGCAACGGGCGCAGAGCCTGCCAAGCCGTCGATTGCTGGCGCTGATTTAGCGGGCGTACATATTCTGCGCAACAAGCAGCATACCGCGTCCCTGCTAGCGGCCGTCGATCGAAGCCAGCAGATTGTGATTATCGGTAACAGCTTTATTGGCATGGAGCTGGCCTCGTCGCTGCGTAACCGTGACGTTGAGGTGACCGTCATTGCACGTCACGCGCTGCCGTTTGCGGCACAGTTTGGTGAGGCGATCGGCCGTTATTTCCATCAACTGCATCAGGCCAACGGCGTAACATTTGTGGAAGGTGAGATTGCGTCGCTTCAGGGCGAAAACCACGTGACGGGCGTGCGGTTAAAAACCGGTCAGCAGATCGCTGCCGATGTGGTGCTGTTCGCTACCGGCGTTAAACCGGCCACCTCGTTTATTCACGACCTGCCGCGGGTTGAAGATGGCAGCCTGCAAACGGATGAGCAGCTACGCGTGGCCGAAAACGTCTGGGTAGCCGGCGATATTGCAACCTATCCTTCCGCCCAGGGGCCGCTGCGCATCGAGCATTTTCGCGTGGCAGAGCAGCAGGGCCAGACCGCAGCAATGAATATGCTGGGAAATATTCATCACTATGACCGCGTGCCGTTTTTCTGGACCGCGCATTATGGTACCCGCTATGAATATATTGGTCATGCCACAGACTGGGACGACTACCAGCAGGTGGGATCGCTGGAAGAGAAGACGTTTATGGCCTTTTACGGCAAGGAAGGGCGGCTGGCTGCGGTTTTCTCGTGTGGACTCTACACGCTGACCGCCGCGCTGGTCGAAAAGATGCAGGAGCCCATGACGATGGAACAGGCACTGGCATGGTATCAGGCCCACCATTCTGCACAATAATGGGCCCGTAAAACCGTCTGGCAAACGGCATGTTTGCCAGACATGTCGGTTAACTGCGGCTCAGCTTGTCCGACTTCGCCATGCACTGCTGCATGGCTTCGATCACGGCTGAACGGAAGCCTTTTTCTTCCAGCACTTTCACCGCTTCAATGGTGGTGCCGCCGGGCGAGCAGACCATATCTTTCAACTCACCGGGATGTTTACCCGTTTCCAGCACCATCTGTGCGGAGCCTTTCACGGCCTGGGCCGCAAACCGGTAAGCCTGCGCGCGCGGCATGCCGCCCGCCACGGCGGCATCGGCCATGGCTTCAATAAACATAAACACGTAAGCCGGAGCTGAACCACTGACGCCAACCACCGAGTGGATCAGGTATTCATCGACGACCGCCGCCTGACCAAAGCTCTCAAATATCGCGACCACTTCATCGGTCTCGCTCTGTTCAACCAGCACGTTGGGCGTAACGGAGGTCATGCCTTCACCGACCAGGGAAGGGGTGTTTGGCATTGCGCGAATGATCTTACGATCGTGCCCCAGCACGGAAGCCAGGTTATCCAGCGTCACGCCCGCGGCAATTGAAACGACTACTGCCTCTTTTTTCAGGCTGTTAGCCAGTTCTTTCAGCACTTTGAGGATCACATTGGGTTTGACCGCACCAAACAGAATATCCACGTGCTGGGCCAGCGCTTCCGCACTCTCCGCGGCGTTAATACCGTACTGTTCGGCCATTTGCTGATTGGTGCTCGGTTTGCGGTCGTAAATCCAGATAGCTGACGGTGTCATTTGCCCGCTGTTTATCAGCCCGCCAATGATGGCTTTTGCCATGTTGCCACCGCCAATAAATCCGATTTTCTTTTCCAGCATCACCGTCTCCTTTCCTGTTTTCACCGTTATCAACGCTGTAGCTTACTGCAGACAGGATTAATAACAAGTTAGCGGTAACGCACGGCGGCCGGTGCCAAAGGGCAAAAGAGAGTGATGGCGGCACGTTTTTGTGGTGAACGCGCGTTGAGCACTCCCTTCATCGTTGACGATATTCGGGGGGCTGACGTGCGTTCTGAACGCGAGATCTGGCCATAGCGGAAGCCGGGGAATTTTACTTAACCCCGTTTTGCAAAACAGGTTAACATCGTCGCTATTTTCCAGAATAAGGAACACCAATGTCTATCTGGGTCGATGCGGACGCCTGCCCAAACGTCATAAAAGACGTGCTGTACCGGGCGGCGGACAGAACGCAAACCATGGTCACCTTTGTTGCGAATCAATTTTTACGCGTACCGCCATCGCCCTGGTTGCGCACGCTACAGGTGCCGGCTGGGTTTGATGTTGCCGATAATGAAATCGTGAAGCGTGTGCAGTCTGGCGATTTGGTGATTACGGCAGATATTCCCTTGGCCGCAGAGGTGATTGAAAAAGGGGCGTCGGCGCTGAATCCGCGCGGGGAACGGTATTCACCTGCCACCATACGCGAGCGGTTGACGATGCGTGATTTTATGGACACGATGCGCGCCAGCGGCGTACAGACAGGCGGTCCCGCCGCCATGAGCCCGCGGGACCGCCAGCAGTTTGCCAATGAACTAGACAGCTGGCTAAGACAGCGACAACGTTAAATCAAACAAAACTGTCGTCGTCATCGTAATCATTGCCGCCGAAGTCATTCAGATCGCCATTGTCGGCATAGGTGTCACTCCAGCCGTTGCTTTGATCCAGGAAGGACTGATTGTCGGCACCTGTTCCCTGATCGAGAAACGACTGATCGTTCCCGCCATTAAAGGTATTCAGGCTGTCATCGACCTGAGGCAGCGACTGGGGTTCGTTAATGATGTTAACGATCTCTTCCGGCTGCGAGTGGTGGAACATGCTGGTCAGCATATCGGCCATGACCACACCGCCTGCTACGCCCACGGCGGTTTGCAGTGCGCCGCCCAGAAATCCACTGCCACGGGGCGCAGGTGCGCTGGCATAGGGCTGCTGCGGCGGCTGTTGCGGTGCGCTGTTCCACTGGGGCGATGGCTGAGCCGGTTGGGCCTGCTGACTGCCGCCGCCAAACAGGCTGGATAAAAACCCGCCACTGCTTTTTGGCTGCTGCTGTTGCTGAGCCTGTTGCTGAGCCAGATGATTTTCCAGCTCCTGAACCCGCTCATTCAGTTTTTTAAGTGCCGCTTCCTGAATCAAAATGGCCTGAGCCATATAGTAGGGCGCGCCTGGTTGCGCCTGCAGGTGTTGTTTGATCAGTTGTTCGGCAGCAGCATCGCGTGCCGCAGTCTGGCTTTCAGCTTGTTTCAAACGGCTAAACAGATTTTCAATCAGTTCTTGTTCTTCGCGTTGCATGATGACTCTCCCGTTGCGACTGTTAACAGTATATGGGGGCGACGTGCAGCAATGTAAATTCGTGGCGGTAAGCAAATGTTGCTGACGTAAACTTTTTTACCCAATGCACAAAATGTGCATCGTTAACCTGCTGTATTTATTTATTTTTTTGCAATAGTGGGTGCAATCATGCGTAAAATACGCTCAATGGGTAGAGGACGAAATAAATTCCCGCTATGATGCGTCCTATTATTGAGCCTAACCTGCAGCTGTGATGGGCTGCGCGGCGGAGGAACTGCCCTGATGTCCTTGTCCATTTTTTTGATCGGTGCGCGCGGATGCGGAAAAACTACTATCGGTGAAGCCCTGTCTCATGCGCTGGGTTATGCGTTTCGCGATACCGATCATCACCTGCAATTCACGACGCAGCGTACCGTAGCGGAAATTGTGGCTGCGGAAGGATGGGAGAGCTTTCGTGCGCGTGAAACCGACTCGCTCAAAGCCGTAACCGCCCCGTCAACCATTATCGCCACCGGTGGCGGGATGGTGCTGGCGGAAGGTAATCGCCGTTATATGCGTGAGCACGGTCAGGTGATCTGGTTAAGTGCACCGCCTGATATCCTGGCCCGTCGTCTGGAAAGCCAGCCGGAAAATGCTCAGCGCCCCACGTTAACCGGACGCCCCATCGCGGAAGAAATGGGTGAAGTGCTGCGCGCCCGTGCGCACCTGTACCGTTCTGCCGCGCATCACGAGGTGAACGCCATGCTGGCACCTGAACGCGTCGTTGAACAGATCCTGCAGTCGTTATCTCTGGCGCGTGCCAGTTAACCCTCAGATTTATCCCGCTTTCGCCGTCCTTTCCGCCGTATTGACTATACTTATCCCATGGCAGGCAATCGCCTGTCGTGTGGAATGTCATTTAGCGAAGAGGGACACATTATGCCGACAAGACCTCCTTACCCCCGAGAAGCGCGCGTTGTCACTGTGGAAAAAGGCCCCGAAGGCAAAAAAGTGACGTCATGGCAACTGCGGGCCGACCATCCCAAGCCAGATTCGTTAATCAGCGAGCACGAATCAGAGCAGGAAGCGCATGATGCAAAAGATCGCTATGAAGATGTAGAAAAAGAGTAAGCCTCTGCTCTGGCAAGGAAGCCATTGATTTCCCCCGGTTCCCGCGGCAGCCATTGCCGCGCGGCGATCACAATCACTCACTATTTCGCGTGACAGATCAGCAAGTTCCCTTCTACACTGCCAGTCACCCTAATGTGCTGTGAGGAAGGTTTATGCTCAATGTAAGTGAGTATTTTGACGGAAAAGTTAAATCCATCGGTTTTGACAGTGCGAGCACCGGCCGTGCCAGCGTCGGTGTTATGGCAGAAGGTGAATACACGTTTGGCACCGCCCAACCGGAAGAGATGACCGTGGTAAGCGGCTCAATGAAAGTGTTGCTGCCGGGTGAGACAGAGTGGAAATGGTTTGAGGCGGGATCGGTGTTTAACGTACCGGGCCACAGCGAGTTTCATCTGCAGGTAGGCGAGCCGAGCGCATATCTTTGCCGCTATCTGAAAGACTAAGAAGAACGGCCGCAGGCAATCTGCGGCCAAATGCATTAACGCTGAGCTTCGCCACCTAACGCTTCAACCAGATTGCTGGTCAGGGCCGCCAGTTCGCTGGTCATCAGAATAAAGTCTGCATCAAAACGCTGCGCAAAATCTTCCCGATCGATATCATCATTCTGGTCACGCAGCGTATCGCTGAACTTCAGGCGTTTCACCGAGCCGTCGTCGGATAAGACGAACTGAATACGCTCCTGCCAGTCCAGCGCCAGCTTGGTCACCAGCTTACCGGCTTCGATATGGTTGGCAATTTCATCGCACACCAGATCCTGTTTCTTGCAGCGAATCACGCCGCCATCTTCCAGAATGGCCTTGAGCTCGGCTTCGTCCATGAGGGCAAAACCGGCCGGAACATCCCCGGAACGCACCCATTCGGTCAGGGTAAGTTCAATCGGACTTTCCAGCGTCAGGGGCACAACCGGCAGCGAACCCAGGCTTTTACGCAGCAGAGCCAGCGTGTCTTCGGCTTTTTTAGCGCTGGCGCAGTCCACCATGATCAGGTTGTTCACGGTGTCGATCCACATATAGGTCTGACTGAAACGGCTGAACGCACGCGGTAAAAGGCTGTGCAGCACTTCATCTTTCAGCGAATCTTTTTCCGTCTTTTTTAGCTTGCGGCTCTGCTCTGCCTCAAGCTTGTCGATTTTGGCCTCCAGCGCCTGCTTCACGACCGGAGAGGGCAGGATTTTTTCTTCTTTGCGCGCGCAAATGACAATCTGACCGTTGTTGACGTGGGTCAGGGCATCGCTGCGATTGCCCATCGGTGCCACCCACCCGGTCTTGCTCATGTCCTGACTGCCGCAGGGCGAGAAGGTGAAAGCCTCCAGCTGTTTTTCCATGTCGTCTGCAGACAACGGAATGTCACGATTCAGACGATAAACCATCATATTTTTAAACCACAACATCGGGATTCCTTACCGTGGCGCGATCGGGCGCACAAATCTTACTAAGTGTGCGCATGATAGCGAAACATCGGAGCGGTTTCATTGCCTTTCAGGCATTCGCCTTTTAGTGTAGAAAACACCCTAACGAATAATGAGGAATAAACCGTGCGCATAGGCATTGATTTGGGCGGCACCAAAACAGAAGTGATTGCGCTGTCCGGCGAGGGAAAAGAGCTGTTTCGCCATCGGATTTCCACGCCCCGTGACGACTACCGGGCGACCGTGCAGGCCATCGTTGATTTAGTCCGCCTCGCCGAAGAAAAAACCGGCCAAACCGGGACGGTAGGCTTAGGTATTCCGGGCACGATTTCGCCCTATACGCAGCGGGTGAAAAACGCGAACTCCACCTGGCTAAACGGTCAGCCGCTGGATAAAGATTTGGCGCAGGCGCTGAATCGTGACATCCGCATAGCCAATGACGCGAATTGTCTGGCCGTGTCCGAAGCGGTCGATGGCGCAGGCGCGGGGCAGGCACTGGTGTTTGGGGTAATCATCGGCACCGGTTCGGGCGCAGGCGTAGCGATAAACGGCGCGTCACGCATTGGCGGCAACGGCAATGCGGGCGAATGGGGTCATAATCCTTTGCCGTGGATGGATGAAGACGAGTTGCGTTACCGCGTGGAAGTCCCCTGTTATTGTGGCCAGCAGGGCTGCATTGAAACCTTTGTTTCCGGTACCGGCTTTGCTATCGACTATCAGCGGTTAAGCGGTGTGGCGCGCAAAGGCGCTGAGATTGTCAAACTGCTGGAGCAGCAGGATCCCGTGGCTGCCCTGGCAATGAGCCGCTATGAAATCCGTCTGGCAAAATCCCTGGCTCAGGTTGTCAACCTGATCGATCCCGACGTGATTGTGCTGGGCGGCGGCATGAGCAACGTGGACCGTCTGTACCAGACGGTGCCCACGCTGATGAAGAAATGGGTTTTTGGCGGCGAGTGTGAAACGCCGGTGCTGAAAGCGATGCACGGGGATTCAAGCGGTGTGCGCGGCGCGGCCTGGCTGTGGCCGGAATAAACGCCGCCGTGGCCTGCGGCCCTGTGCAACATACTGAAGGATGCACAGGGCTGGCTCAGCGAACCGGCGCGAAGGCAAAGACGAGCTGCTGTGGGGCGTACGGTGGAGGCAAAGGCATATCCCGCGCGCTGCTGACGCTCTGCCAGGCCTTGAGGCACAGCGACTCATTTCCTTCTGTTCGCATCACGTTATAGCGCCCATCCGGGCGACGCTGTGCCGTCACCAGGCAACGCTGGCCCACATAGTTTTTCGCATTGTGAAAATTGCGCATGACGGACGCATTGACCTCGCGAATATAGCGGTTCACGTCCTGACACTGCGCCTGGGGCAGGCCTGACGCGCATTGCGCTTCGGAAGCCTCAGGATGATGACTGCATCCTGCCAGCAGCAGCATCGTGGCCGCCATGATTCCTGTACATCTCAACATAATTAACCTCTTACGTACCCGGCAATTCAAGTTTGCTGTAACCCAGGCCATTCATTTTGCGGACCTTAATTTGCACCGGAATGCGCTCTTTCATCGCCTCGACGTGACTGATCACGCCAATGGTTTTTCCACTGGCATTGAGCGCATCCAGCGCATCCAGGGCGGTATCCAGCGTCTCTGCGTCCAGCGTGCCGAAACCCTCATCAAGAAATAACGACTCGATGCGGGTTTTATGGCTGACCAGATCGGATAGCGCCAGCGCCAGCGCAAGGCTCACCAGAAAGCTTTCTCCACCTGACAGCGTGCGGGTATCGCGTGCGCTGTCCGCCTGCCAGGTATCCACCACGTCCAGTTCCAGCGCATCGATGGCGCGGCGCTGTAAAAGGTAGCGACCATGCAGACGATCCAGCTGGCGGTTAGCCAGCGCCACAAGGTGATCGAGCGTGAGTCCCTGGGCAAAGCGCCGGAATTTATCCCCGGTCGCCGAGCCGATCAGATCGTTAAGCAACGCCCACTGCGCCAGCGTGGTTTCCTCCTGCGCAATCTGAGCCAGCAACGTTTGCTGCTGGGTCCGCAGGCTGGCGTCGCTTTGCAACTGCTGCTGCAGTTGTCCCTGCTGACTGGCGTTCTCCCTCAGAGAATGCCGCAATGCTTCCAGCTGTGTGGTCAGTGCATCGGCGGACTCAGGCATCTTATCGGGTTTAGCCTGCTCATGGGTTGCCAGCCGTTGCTGCAGCTCTGCCAGGCGGGATTGTTGATGGAGCAGATGCTGATCGATCTGCTGCAGTCGCTGGCGAAGCTGTTGCGCTTCATGCTCGTCAAGCAACGCGGCGCGCAGGCTCGCCTCGTCCGGGAATTCCGCCGCAGTCAGCGCGGCGTTGAAGTGCTGCTCAGCGTCCGTCAGGCGAGTGCCCAACCTGTGTAGCTGGCTCTCCAGCAACGTCAGTTGGCCGTGGAGGCGGCTGGCTTCAGCCTGAGACTGCTGCAGCCTTTCACGCTGCTGCGTCAGCTGCGCCTCATGATGCTCGACGCTCTCCTGCATCTGCCGACGGGCCTGAATGACATCCCGATCGCCAAACAACGCCTCACGCTGCTGACGTTTTTCGCGGTATTGCTGGTCCAGTGCGGCGAGCTGCTGTTGCTGCTGATTCAGGCGCTGCTGCTCAAGCTGCAGCTGTTGGCGCAGGGCGTCAGCCTGGCTTTCCGCGCGCGCCAACTGAGGCTGCAAGTTAGCAAGCAACCGCTCACTTTCCTGCCACTGCTGCCAGCGCTGTTGCTGTTCAGCCAGCCAGCTGTCGCGCTGTGCGCTGTCAGGCAGCGTCAGGCCGAAGCCTGCGAATTGTTGCGCCAGCCCCTCCTGGAGCGGCTGAGCATTCGCCTGAGCCTGTTGGTGATGGCGCTGTAAAGTCAGTAACGCCTGGTGTTCGTTCTCCAGCTGCTGTTGCGTCAACTGCAGCGTTTGCTGGTGTTGCTGCTGTGTCTGCTGCTGTTGCAGATGCTGTTCTTTTGCCGCCTGATACGTTCGCTCGGCGTGTTCCAGCGTCTCTGTCTGCGAAGTTAATGCCTGTTCCTGACGGCTTTGCGCCTGCAGCCAGTGGTCCAGCGCGTCGGTGTCGTTCAGAGTGAAGGTAAGCGCAAGCTCACCGCTCAGTGCCTGCCAGCGCTGGGTCAATGCATCCAGCTGCTGCACTACACTGGCGAGCTCGTCGCGCAGAGACTGCTGCTGGCCCTTAAGGTGTTTTATCTGCTCATTTTTGGCCGTACCGGTTTCGCTCAGTGCTTCCACCTGTTTTTGCAGCACGGCTTTGCGCTGTTGGTTGGCGCTGACTTCGAGCGTGCGGTAGGTTTCAACCGCGGGGTGTTCGCAGGAACCGCACAAAGGGCAGGGTTGCCCGGCCTCCAGCCGCGCCCGGTGTTCTTCCAGATCGGCAATATGGCTTTCAAGCTGGCAAATCTTCTCCACGTCGGTGAGTTGCTGTTTCTCCCGCTTCCATGTTTCCCGCAGCGTCAGTAATTCAGCCTCAGCCTGCTGGCAGGCTTTTTCCAGATCCTGTAACCGTTTTTCATACTGACCGCGCTGCTGATGTAGCGGCTGCCACTGGGCTGCAAGTAACGTCAGCGTCTGACGTGCGTCACGCTGTTGAGTTAACTGCTTTAAGGCCTGACGCAAGGCTTCGGGAGGATGCGCCTTATGGAGCGATGTTAGTGCTTGCTCAGCGTCAGACAAGGTCTGCTGCGTGAGTTGCCCGGCCTGCTTCAATGGCGCAAGCTGTTGTTGCAGCTGTTCGACCTGCTGCTGGCGCTGATGAAGCTGCAACGCCTGTTGCTGAATTTGCTGCGCCGACGCCGCCTGATCGGTTTCATGGCGGGCCAGTTGAGCAAAGCGGTCCTGCCACAGCGGAAGATTTTCGCCCCAAACCGGCATATCCGCCAGCTGTTGCCGACGCGCCTGCTGCTGTGCCAGCGCCTGCTGGAGATCGCTGACCTTATGTTGCTCGGTTTGCATCGCCTGTTCACGCTGCGTACAGCTCGCCTGCTGCTGTGCGGTTTCATGCTGCAGCTGTTGAATTTGCTGCTGCAGGGCCGAGAGCGCCTGATCGAGTGGAATAACCTGTCCGCTCAGTAGCGTTTCCTGCTGGTGCTGTTGCAAACGCACCTGTTCGCGCGCCGCTTCGGTTTCCTGATAACGCTGCTGCAACTGCTGCTGCTCGTGGGCCGTCGCCTGCATCTGCTGGTTTAACTGCTGCTGACGCTGTTGCAGCTCCGCGCGTTCAGTCTGCAGGTTGTCGCGCTGTTGCAGCGCACCGCGCAGTTTTTCTGCCGGTTCACTTCGTGCCAGACGCTGGCGATCGGCCTCTGCCGCCTGACTCGCCGCGTTGGCGGCCTGACGGGCGGCGTTCACCTGTTCAGCATCCGCGCTCAGCTGCTGTGCCAGCTGCAGCCACTGCTGCTGCCGCTGAGCGGTGTCAAACTGACGGCTGAGTTGCTGCTCGGCCTCAGTCAGGGCTGCCTGCTGTTGCTGCAGCCCGGCGCGGGTCGCCTCATCAAGCAGTGCCATGCCGCCTGCCCGACTGCGCATCAGTTCCAGCGCATTTTTGGCTTCTTTATGGCGCTCAAACGCGGCCATGGAAACCAGCCCGTAAATTTCCGTTCCGGTCAGCTCTTCCAGCAGCTCTGCGCGCTCATTCGCTTTGGCGTTAAGAAATGCGGCGAACTGGCCCTGTGACAGCATCATTGAACGGGTAAAACGTTCAAAATCCAGGCCGCTAAGCGTTTCGGTAAGCCTGAGCTTGTCGCCCACTTTGTCTGCAACGATCTGATTATCTGCGCAGCGAGCCAGCTCGACGCGGGGAGCCTGCAGTTTGCCGTCGGCCGTGCCTCGTGCGCGGTTCTGGCTCCAGAATGCCCGCCAGGCCTCACCTTTGATTTCAAACTCGACTTCGGCCAGGCACTCGGCGCAGTCGCGCGTCATCAGCGGGTTGTGGCCCTGAGAAATCGCACCCAGGCGCGGCGTCTGGTGATACAGCGCCAGGCAGATAGCGTCCAGTAAGGTGGTTTTACCGGCACCTGTCGCGCCGGTAATGGCAAACAGACCATTACTGGCGAAAGGTTCGGTGCGAAAATCGATAAACCATTCTCCTTTCAGCGCATTCAGGTTTTTGAATCGCAGCGTGAGGATCTTCATGGGTTCGCCTCCAGGTCGGCCAGCGTCTGCTTAAACAGGGTCGTGACCTGGACGATCTGCTTGTCATCAAGCTCCTCATTAAGCGCCAGGCGTCGGGCAAAAACCTCTTCGACCTTAAGTTCGCTCAGGGTTTCGTTATCCGTTTGCGCCAGGCTGTGCTGGCGCTGTTCACGACTGCGGCGTAATAGCAGCACTTCCACCGGTAAATCTGCCGTCAGCGCTTCAACCTGGCGCTGCAGATCGCTTAAGTACTCTTGGGTGGTGACTTCTATATCGAGCCAGACCGGCTTCTCTCCGCTGGGAGGGGAAAGGTGAGCGAGCTGCTCACTGATTTGCGCCAGGGAGCCTTTAAGCATCTGCATCGGCTGGAAGGTGGGAACCGGCAGGGTCAGGGTTTCCAGGCCGCGCGGGCTGAAAGTCAGCAGACAGACACTTTTTTCGCTGCCCAGCTCGTCAAAGCTCAGCGGAATAGGGGAGCCGCTGTAGCGAATATGGTCGCTGTTCGCGACGCGCTGAGCGCGATGAATATGTCCAAGGGCGATGTAATCGGCCGGCGGAAACGCCGAGGCAGGAAACGCATCCAGCGTGCCGATGTAGATATCGCGCACGGAGTCACTTTTGCTGACGCCAAGGGCGGTAAGGTGGCCGGTCGCCACGATCGGCAGGGACATGTTCAGCGCCTGTGCCGCCGCAAAGCTGCGCTGATAATGGGCGCTGATGGCCTCCAGCAGGCTGAGCTGTTTATCCCGTCCAGACTGACCGGCCTGGCTGCGCATAATGTCGCGCGGGCGCAGATAGGGAATCGCGCACAGCAGCGCGCCGGGTTCACCCTGGCGGGTTGTCAGAATCATGACGTCGTCACTCTCCTGCGGCGTGGCAACGACCCGGGTGTTCAGACAGGCCAGCAGTTCGCGCGATTCATTCAGCGTTGCCACCGAGTCATGATTGCCCGCCAGCACCACCAGTTGACAGCCGCTGGGCTGTAACGCCACCACGAAGCGGTTAAACATTTCACGCGCATAGCTGGGCGGCGTACCGGTATCAAACAGGTCGCCCGCCACAATCAGCGCATCGACCTGATGCTGTTCGATCTGTATTAACAGCCAGTCAAGAAAGGCCTGGTGCTCGGCGGCGCGGCTCTTGTTATAGAAGAACTGCCCCAGGTGCCAGTCCGCGGTGTGGATAATGCGCATAAAACTCCCTGCCAAATCGATTTGCCCGGCAATTATACTGGCTCAGTCACTAAAGCCACAAAACATGTCGTCATGTTGTCATAAATGGTTGTTGCAGGCCGGTTTTTATGGCTAACTTTTTCATAAAAGTGTCACAAAACTGACGCATAATGGCGCCGCAAATATCAGTGAAAGCCGTCCTACCTGCAGGAGTAATAATGGCTAAGCGCATTTTAGTTGTGGAAGATGAAGCTCCAATCCGTGAAATGTTATGTTTCGTACTGGAACAAAACGATTATCAGCCGATTGAGGCAGAAGATTATGACAGCGCCGTCAGCAAGCTGATTGAACCCTGGCCTGACCTGATCCTGCTGGACTGGATGTTACCCGGCGGCAGCGGCATACAATTTATTAAACATCTTAAGCGTGAAGCCATGACGCGTGATATACCGGTCATGATGCTCACCGCGCGCGGCGAGGAAGAAGATCGGGTACGCGGACTGGAAGTCGGTGCCGATGACTACATCACCAAACCGTTTTCCCCGAAAGAGCTGATGGCGCGAATTAAAGCCGTTATGCGTCGTATTTCGCCGATGGCGGTAGAAGATGTGATCGAAATGCAGGGCCTGAGCCTGGATCCATCTTCGCATCGCGTGATGTCAGAAACCACACCGCTGGAAATGGGGCCGACAGAATACAAGCTGCTGCATTTCTTTATGACCCATCCTGAACGTGTTTACAGCCGTGAGCAGTTACTCAATCATGTCTGGGGCACTAACGTCTATGTTGAAGATCGTACGGTTGACGTTCATATTCGTCGTTTACGTAAGGCGCTGGAACTGACCGGCCACGATCGCATGGTACAAACCGTACGCGGAACAGGTTATCGTTTCTCTGCCCGCTTTTAAACGGAGCTTTAACCGTGCTGGAACGCCTCTCCTGGAAGAGATTACTGTCCGAACTGGTGCTGGCGTGTCTGCCTGCGCTGGTGCTCGGCCTGCTGTTCGGCTATTTGCCGTGGCTGCTGTTACTGAGCGTAGTCGGTATTTTACTGTGGCATTTTTACAACCTGATGCGCCTGTCTCACTGGCTGTGGCTGGATCGCACGATGACGCCACCGTCCGGACAGGCCAGTTGGGAACCGCTGTTTTACGGGTTGTATCAAATGCAACTGCGCAACCGGCGGCGGCGGCGCGAATTAGGTAATCTGATTAAGCGGTTTCGCAGCGGCGCGGAGTCGCTGCCGGACGCCGTGATACTTACCACCGAAGAGGGCACTATTTTCTGGTGCAACGGCTTGGCCCAGCAGCACCTGGGGCTGCGCTGGCCAGAAGATAACGGGCAAAATATCCTTAATCTGCTGCGTTATCCTGAATTTTCTCGCTATCTGCGGCAACGTGATTTCGATAAGCCGCTTACGCTGGTGCTGAATAACCAGCACCACATGGAATTCCGTGTGATGCCCTACAGCGAAGGCCAGTGGCTGATGGTGGCTCGCGACGTAACCCAGATGCATCAGCTTGAAGGGGCACGGCGAAACTTCTTTGCCAACGTCAGCCATGAACTGCGCACGCCTTTAACGGTGCTTCAGGGCTATCTGGAAATGATGAATGACTCCGTCATGAATCAGCGCTCACGGGACAAAGCGTTGCACACCATGTCGGAGCAAACCCGGCGAATGGATAGCCTGGTCAAACAGCTCCTGACGCTGTCGCGCATCGAGGCGGCTCCGGCCATTAACCTGAAAGAAAAGGTTGATGTACCGGTTATGCTCAAACTCCTGCAGCATGAAGCTGAAACCCTGAGCGGCGGGCGTCACGCCATCCATTTTCATACCGATCCTCACCTGAAAGTCTTTGGCAATGATGAACAATTACGCAGTGCTATCTCCAACCTGGTCTACAACGCGGTGAACCACACGCCCGAGGGGACGCGCATTGATATCAGCTGGCTGCGCAGCAAGCAGGGCGCGGTATTTACAGTCTGTGATAACGGCCCCGGCATTCCACCTGAGCACATCCCGCGCCTGACAGAGCGGTTTTATCGGGTGGATAAAGCGCGTTCACGTGCGACCGGCGGCAGCGGTCTTGGGCTGGCCATCGTGAAGCATGCGCTCAGCCATCACAATGCGCGGCTGGAGATCACCAGCATCCCGCACCAGGAAACCTGTTTTACCTTTACCCTGGCACCACGGTTGATTGTGACTAACGGGATGCAGGAGAATGCGGTTCATTAACTGCTGACGGACCGGAACGATGCGCCTTCTTTTTTTGCTGTTCTTTTCTCTCTTGCCTGCCTTGGTGCAGGCGCAGCCGGTGATGCTTTCAGGCAATCTCAGCAGCGCAGGCTCGGACACGCTCGGCTATCTGATGACCCTGTGGGGCGATGATTTTAGCCGTCAGTCACCCGGGGTAAATGTGCAGGTTCAGGCATCGGGCTCCTCAACGGCGCCAACCGCGCTGACAGCCGGATCCGTCCAGTTAGGGGCAATGAGCCGTCCCATGCAGGCGGATGAGCGCCAGGCGTTTGAGGCGCGATACGGTTATCCTCCGTTGGCCGTGCCGGTGGCGATGGACGCGTTGGTGGTGGTGGTCAACCAGCGCAATCCGCTGACGTCCATCGATCCCCGCCAGCTTGATGCGTTGTTCTCCGTCACGCGTCTGTGTGGCGCAAACCAGGTGCCCGAACGCTGGGGCGATTTGGGTCTGCATCAGGCTGAGTGGCAGCAGCGATCTATCCAGCGCTATGGCCGCAATTCGGCCTCCGGCACATGGGGATTCTTCAAGCAGCAGGCGCTGTGTCAGGGCGATTTCCGCAACGACGTGGCGGAGTTTCCCGGCTCGGCGGCGGTGGTACAGGCGGTCGCCGGGGATCCGCGCAGCATCGGTTATGCCAGCTTCGGTTTTCACCTGAGTGGGGTAAAACTGCTGCCGGTTATCACAAAAAGGGGGGAAGCCGTTGCGCCCGATCCTGAATCCATCCGCAGCGGTCGCTATCCCTGGGCACGTCCGCTCTATCTGTACGTTAATAAAGTGCCAGGTAAGCCCTTGCCGCCGTTGTTAGCCGCCTTTCTGGAACAGGTTCTGTCTAGTGCAGGGCAGCAGCGCGTCATCGAGGCTGGCTATCTGCCGCTGTCTGAAACGCAAATGAACCTGGCGCGCGCCTCCCTCCGGTAAGTTTCCCCGCTCGCCCACAGCCAAAGGGGTTACCGCCTTCGCCCATGTTTTCCCGTTCCTGCCGCACGTCTGGCAGGGACCTGTGCCGCATCAGGGGCATAAATCCCCGCCGATTGCCTCGGTGCAAACCTCAAGGGGAGCACAGTCAGAATCCGGCCTCGCAACATGAAATTATTTCATCTCAAGTGAATATTATTCGTTTGCACGTGAGCACATCGCGTGGGAATCTACATCCAGACGTTTAGCCATCTGGAAGGCTAAAATAACATTGTGTAACTATTCCCGCCCGAAATTATCTGGCCGGTGACCAGGAGTAATCATGCAAAGACAAACCGCCCCGTTTCGCGCCGACACCGTTGGCAGCTTTCTTCGTCCCGCCGCTATTAAGCATGCTCGCGAAAAATTTCATGCGGGTGAGATCGGCGCTGATGAACTGCGCGATATTGAAAACGACGCGATTCGGGACGTGGTCGCGAAGCAGCGTGAAAATGGCCTCAAGGTCGTGACCGATGGCGAATTTCGCCGCGGCTGGTGGCATTTTGACTTTTTCTACGGTCTGAAAGGTGTTGAGCATTTTGAAGCCGAGCAGGGCATTCAGTTCAACGGCGTGCAGACGAAAGCGCAGGGCGTAAAAATCACCGGCAAACTGGGTTTTGACGGGCATCCGATGCTGGATCATTTTCGTTTCCTGCAGAGCGTAGCAGGCGATGCGGAAGCTAAAATGACGATTCCCAGCCCGAGCGTGCTGCACTTTCGCGGCGGCCGAAAAGTCATCGACGCTGACGTTTACCCCGATCTCGATGTGTACTTTGACGATCTGGCACAGACCTACAAAGAGGCGATCAAAGCTTTTTACGACGCGGGCTGTCGCTACTTACAGCTGGACGATACCGTCTGGGCCTACCTTTGTTCAGACGATCAAAAGCGTGAGATCCGCGAACGTGGCGACGATCCAGACCAGCTGGCCCGCACCTACGCGCGCGTGCTGAATAAGGCGTTAGAAGGGAAACCGGCCGACCTGACCGTGGGCCTGCATGTGTGCCGTGGCAATTTCCGCTCCACCTGGATTTCTGAAGGTGGCTACGAGCCGGTGGCCGAGATCCTGTTCGGCTCCGTGAATGTGGATGCGTTTTTCCTTGAATACGACAATCATCGCTCTGGCGGATTCGAACCACTGCGGTTCATCAAGCCCGGCCATCAGCAGGCGGTGCTTGGCTTAATTACCACGAAGGTGGGTGAACTGGAAGATGCCGAACAGGTGAAAGCGCGCCTGCAGGAAGCGACCCAGTACATCAGCCTCGATCAGATTTGCCTCAGTCCGCAGTGTGGTTTTGCCTCGACGGAAGAGGGCAACAGCCTGAGCGAAGCAGAGCAGTGGCAGAAGATTCGACTGGTCGTGAACGTCGCGAATCAGGTCTGGTGATAGCAGAATGTGTGCAGCGTGGCGCAATAAATGCGCCACTTGTGCATACAAATCCGCCTTCATGCTGATATTTACCATCGCTTGTTTATTTTTAAAGCACATCATCTGATGCGGTTGCAGAGAATATTGATGTGATCCTCTAATATTGATTCAAATTGCGAAATAACCCTCTGGTTTTCCGATCCCGTATTGCCTTTCTTCGCTATAAACGTTTTACTTACCGCCGTTGTCGATTTATCCCTCTGTGAACAGAAAAAAAGCAGCTTAAATCACCTGCGCTAAACCAGACGCTGCGCATAATGCGCTGTCATCATCTGGTCGGTCGTTGTATTAACGCAGCGAGGGGGCAACGCAAACTTATCTTTCATCGCAACATCAGTGACAGGCCGTATGACACATCGTTTAACCGTTAAAGACATTCTCGCGCTGGGCTTCATGACGTTTGCCCTGTTTGTTGGTGCGGGTAACATCATCTTTCCTCCCATGGTGGGTATTCAGTCAGGCGAACATGTCTGGGTGGCCGCTATTGGTTTTCTGCTTACTGCAGTCGGTCTGCCCGTTATCACCGTGATCGCGCTTGCGCGCGTCGGCGGCGGGATTGATGCCCTGAGCACGCCCATCGGCAAAGTTGCGGGTGTGGTTCTGGCCACGGTCTGCTACCTGGCGGTAGGGCCGCTTTTTGCCACGCCGCGTACCGCCACGGTCTCGTTTGAGGTGGGCATTGCTCCGCTTACCGGCGATGGCGAGCTGCCGCTGTTTATCTACAGCCTGATTTATTTTGTGCTGGTGATGGTGATTTCCCTCTATCCGGGGAAATTGCTGGATACGGTCGGCCATTTTCTGGCACCGCTAAAAATTGCAGCCCTGACGCTGCTGGGCGTCGCGGCTCTGCTGTGGCCGGCGGGAGGAACGATTCCTGCGACGGCGGACTATCAGCGCGCCGCATTTTCCAGTGGTTTTGTTAACGGCTATCTCACTATGGATACGCTGGGCGCAATGGTCTTCGGCATTGTCATCGTCAACGCAGCACGTTCGCGCGGGATTGATAATGCGGCGCTGTTAACCCGTTACACGGTTTTAGCCGGGGTTATCGCCGGCATTGGTTTGACCCTGGTTTACCTTAGTCTGTTTAAACTGGGTGCAGGCAGTGGTGCATTAGTGGATCAGAATGCCAACGGTGCGGCAATTCTCCATGCTTACGTTCAGCAGACCTTTGGTGACATGGGCAGCTTCTTCCTTGCCGCCCTGATTTTTATTGCCTGTATGGTGACCGCGGTCGGCCTGACCTGTGCCTGCGCAGAGTTTTTCGCGCAGTATTTGCCCTTGTCTTACAAAACGCTGGTCTTTGTACTGGGCCTGTTCTCGATGGTGGTATCGAACCTGGGGCTGAGCCATCTGATTCAGATTTCGATTCCGGTGCTGACGGCTATTTATCCGCCTTGTATCGTGCTGGTCGTGCTGAGTTTTACGCTGAACTGGTGGAATAAAAGCAGCCGTATTATCGCGCCGACTATGCTGGTCAGCCTGCTCTTTGGTATCCTTGACGCCATCAAAACCACCGGGTTTACAGCAGCGTTACCCGCATTGAGTCAGCATCTGCCGTTAGCCGACCAGGGCCTTGCCTGGTTGCCGCCATCACTGGTGATGTTGCTGATTGTGGCGCTGGTTGATCGGTTAAAAGGGGCTGAACAGGTGTCGGTTCACTCGTAACGGCTAAGATCGATTCTTCTTTAACCACGGGCTTGCCCGTGGTTTTTTCATTTCACAGGTACAGGTTGTTATGCAAGAAACCAACAAGCTCAAACGCGGACTGAGCACGCGCCACATCCGTTTTATGGCGCTGGGATCGGCGATCGGCACCGGGCTGTTCTACGGCTCGGCGGACGCCATCAAAATGGCGGGCCCCAGCGTGCTGCTGGCCTATATTATTGGCGGTGCGGTGGCGTACATCATCATGCGCGCGCTGGGGGAGATGTCGGTCAATAACCCTCAGGCCAGCTCTTTTTCCCGCTATGCGCAGGATTATCTCGGGCCAATGGCGGGTTACATCACCGGCTGGACCTACTGCTTTGAAATTCTGATCGTGGCCATCGCCGATGTCACCGCGTTCGGGATCTATATGGGCGTCTGGTTTCCGGAGGTGCCGCACTGGATCTGGGTGCTGAGCGTGGTGCTGATCATCGGCGCGGTCAATCTGATGAGCGTGAAGGTGTTTGGTGAGGTGGAGTTCTGGTTCTCTTTCTTTAAGGTCGCGACCATTATTGTGATGATTCTGGCCGGGTTTGGCATGATCGTCTGGGGGATTGGCAACGGCGGCCAACCGACCGGTATCCATAACCTGTGGACCAATGGCGGCTTTTTTGCCCACGGTATCGTTGGGATGTTGCTGTCGCTGCAGATGGTGATGTTTGCCTACGGCGGTATTGAAATCATCGGTATTACGGCGGGTGAGGCCAAAGATCCGGCAACCTCTATCCCACGCGCTATCAACTCGGTTCCGATGCGTATCCTGGTGTTTTACGTGGGCACGCTGTTTGTCATCATGTCCATTTACCCGTGGAATCAGGTCGGCACTAACGGCAGCCCGTTTGTTCTGACGTTCCAGCATCTGGGCATTGCCGCCGCCGCGTCTATCCTGAATTTTGTTGTGCTGACCGCCTCGCTGTCGGCGATAAACAGCGATGTCTTCGGCGTGGGGCGTATGTTGCACGGCATGGCTCAGCAGGGCCATGCACCCAAAATGTTTATGAAGGTCTCTAAACGCGGTATTCCCTGGGTGACGGTGGTGGTGATGATGTTCGCCATGTTGATTGCGGTATATCTCAACTACCTGATGCCAGAAAAAGTCTTCCTGGTCATCGCCTCGCTGGCGACCTTTGCCACCGTTTGGGTCTGGATCATGATTCTGCTGTCGCAGATGGCGTTTCGACGCAAGATCGGCAAAGCGGCCGCCCGGACGTTAACCTTTGCCTTGCCCGGTGGAAGCTGGACGGCAGGCGCAGGCGTGGCGTTTTTATGTTTCATCATTGGGCTGATTGGCTATTTCCCGGATACCCGCGTTTCGCTGTATGTCGGGATGGTATGGATCGTGGTGCTGTTGCTGGGCTATAAGCTGGTGCGCAAATAACCCACGTTTGCTGTCCCGGTCCCGATATGTGCGGGGTTGGGACAGCCAATAATGACCGGCAACACAAAATAAAATCGGCGAAATGACTCGCCGAAACGGGACAGGGCAAGTGAAACAAACAGAGGGATGATTGACAAAATCATGCTAATGCAAAATGCATCCCCGTTAAATAAGTTGCCGTAAAATAAGACAAATGCCAGCGCGCGCATCAGCGTAAACGCCCGGCCTGTCTGGGTTCATTAGCCCGAAGGCGGCAAGATCATGCTGACCGGAGCCATCGCGTCGTTATCCAGGTGTTTACCCAACTGCGTCAGGGCAGCCTGCAACGGGCACAGCGTCCCAACTGCGGTGATTTGACATCCGGGCTGCCGCCACTCCTGACGTAAAAGCGGATGGCTGTCGTTCACGGGTTGTAACTGACGCAGGCCGTCCAGACTTTGTGCCTGAAAATAGAGGCGCAGGAAGCGCTGATGCGTCTTACTGTCGCGCCAGCGTTCCAGTACCAGACTGCTGCCAGGGGGGATATTGCCCCGCGTATAACCAGGCAGTTGCCATTCAAATCCCATTAAGCGGCGCACCATCGCAATGTTGGTGTCATGTGCCACCAGAAGCAGCCAGCGCACGTCAGGGTCGTTACCTTTAATGGCCTCAAGCATCTGGGACAGCAGCAGGGAACCGTGACGTTGTGCCATGTAGAGCACGTCATTGCTGAGATCATAATTAGTGGTGAGCAGAGGAAGCAGAGCGGTGATCTGCCGGGCAGAGGTGATGTGTCCCCATGCCAGTTTCGCGAAAGGGAGGTTCTCGCTGTAGCCCAAACGCAACGTCTCGACCATGGCGGCCATGGCGCTAAGGCCCTCAACATAGACGCTTCCGCTTTTCGTCTGTTTCAACGCCCACGGACGATCGAAAAAGGGGCAATCGCTGCCGGGCCGGCATACCGACTGTTTAAGCAGCGTGATCGCGGGCTGAAGCTGCTGCTGACGCTGCGCTAAATCCCCGGCCGCGTGACGTTTTGCCTCCCATTCACGTTGAGGATCTGTATGGGCAAAGGGCAGTTTCTCGGTTTGAAAGAGAGGATCGATGTCGCCGGCGACGGTATGAATCGCCACGCCACAGCCGGGAAACGCGCCATCCACCAACGCCTCGGCAGTTGCCCGCGTGCGCTGCAGCGGGCTGGCGCGGACATAGATCGCCTTCGCGTCAGGGCAACCTGCGTTAAGTAAACCCAACTGGCGATAGTGGTCGCCTTCCCAGCGGGCCTTATTGACGACCGCGCTGTAGCCATGGCCCGTCAGTTCGCCGTCCGCCGTGCTCCAGACGTACCACGGCTGCTGGCTTGCCGCTTCAATCTCTGTGCGGTTACCCGGCGTCGGCGGACGTACCCCGTGTCGGCTCAGCTCCACGACTTTCTCAAGTTGGTACTCGGGGGCGGCGTACAGCGGCCCCGCCAGGAGCCAAAAAGTGCAGAGCATAAACCAATGTCGGGGTAGGTAGGCAGACATCATCAATCCTCAATTTCGTGCGTGGCGAGCAGCGCTTTAATTTGCGGATAGATTACCGTATTCGCCAGCAAAACAGGATTGCCCTTTTTCAGTCCGTCGTTGCGCATATAATCGTTAGTCACCCCACCGGCCTCGCGCATCAATACGATGCCCGGCAGGCCGTCCCACGGATGCATATGCGCTTCATAATAGCCAATCAAGCGACCTGCAGCGGCCCAGGCACTGGTTAACGCGCCGGAGCCGATGCGAATAAACATCCCGCCTTGCCTGAGCAGGGCATCGATGAGCTGCGTCACGTGCTCTCCGGGAATCCGACTGGAATTACTGATTCCCAGCAGGCCCTCATTAAGCTGTTGGGCTTTATGCACCTCAAGTTGGGTATCGTTGAGCCAGGCACCACTGCCTTTGCGGGCATGAAACAGTTCGTGATGATTGGGATCGCAAATCACGCCCACGACGGGCTCACCGTCGCAAACAATTGCCAGCGATACGCACCAGTTATGCAACCCGTTCACAAAACAGGCGGTGCCATCGATGGGATCGATCACCCATACAATACGGGCACCCTGAGTGTCACCGCCGCTCTCTTCTCCCAGAACGGCATCATCAGGATAGCGCTCCGAAATCAGTGACTTAATTAATTCTTCAACGTTGCGGTCAGCGTCACTGACCACATCCTGAAGGTCCCTCTTATGTTCCACCACCAGTTTTTGACGCTGTTGATACCATGACCAGGCGCGGCTTGCGGCCGCACGGGCGATTTCGCAGGCGTAATGATAGCGCGCGTCAATCTCAGAATGCGAAGCGGATGACATGTTTCCCTCTTATGATTTTTAAAACATATCGGATAAAGGAAGCGCCTGAACAGGCGGTCTGACAGTGAGAGCATCGTGAATCATAGTTAAGCAAGACTTATTAAGCCGCAGACCGGAACCAATGGCAATACGGCCGTGCTACTGACTGCGCGCTTTTTCAGCGTTACAGGTTTGTGGTGCGATGAAATGCGCTCACAAACCTGACGCCGTCAGGGGAAGGTTACAACTGTTGATTGGCTGCCAGCTGCATCAGACGCGGATAAAACTGAAAAAAGCAGGCCTCAAACGCGGAGTAATGCGCCGTAAAATCGTGATAAGAGTCGCGCAGGGCGGCCAGCCTGGGGCGACGGCTCGCCATGCCATTCAGTACCCGTTCGAGACGTTCCGGGTCGGCGTAATGTTCGAACCAGCGTTCACGCCACATTACGGCATTGAGCGCTTTAAATTCGTCGGGTGTGGCAGCCAGCTGCGGAACAATTTCGCTTTCGGCGTGGGCCGAAAATTGTTTTAGCGAGTGCGCCTGATGGAAGCGATCCCAGTGACGCGCCAGAAAATGGTCCCAAACGACATCCAGCGTAATGGGCGCAACGCGGTAGGTTTCTGCCCGAAAAAGCTGGCGTGCCTCACGCACTTCCGGCAGGGCATCGGTCATGACATCAAGCCGGCGATGCATCAGAATGCCGTCGGCCACCGGTTTGGGCCAGTGTTGATGCGGCGCACCGCGAACAAAATCCGCCATCAGATTGCCGAGGAGTGAGCTGTCTGCAAGATGGGCTAAGTGAAGATGAGCAAGAAAATTCATGCGCTATTATAAGCGCAACTCGCTTTGCGCAGCCAGTTGTTCAGAATTGTTCGATTTTCCGCTAAACTGTGCCGCCTGTTTTTCTGAGTAAGAAGTCTTTCATGCGTGTCGCCGATTTTGCTTTTGAATTGCCCGAATCCCTTATCGCCCATTACCCTCAGGCGCAGCGTAGCGGTTGTCGCTTGCTGTCGCTGGACGGCCCGAGCGGGGCGCTGGCCCATGGCGTTTTTACCGATGTACTGGACAAGCTTCAGCCTGGCGATCTGCTGGTGTTTAACAACACGCGCGTGATCCCGGCCCGGGTGTTCGGGCGTAAAGCAAGCGGCGGCAAAATTGAAATGCTGGTAGAGCGCATGCTTGATGACAAGCGCGTGCTGGCACACGTTCGGGCGTCCAAAGCGCCGAAGCCAGGCGCAGAATTGCTGCTGGGCGACGATGAGAGCGTGAAAGCCACGATGGTCGCGCGTCACGATGCGCTGTTCGAGATTGCATTCGAAGACGATCGTGCCGTGCTGGACATTCTCAACAGCGTAGGCCATATGCCGCTGCCGCCGTACATTGACCGCCCGGATGAAGAAGCGGATCGCGAGCTTTACCAGACGGTCTACAGCGCGCGCCCTGGCGCCGTGGCGGCACCGACCGCCGGCCTGCACTTTGACGAACCCTTAATTCAGGCGCTAAAAGACAAAGGCGTTGAGATGGCTTTTGTCACCTTGCACGTTGGGGCAGGGACGTTCCAGCCGGTACGCGTAGAGACGATTGAAGAGCACCATATGCACGCCGAATATGCGGAAGTGCCGCAGGAGGTGGTGGATGCGGTGCTGGCCTGCAAAGCGCGCGGCAACAAGGTGGTGGCGGTAGGCACCACCTCGGTACGCTCGCTGGAAAGCGCAGCCAAAGCCAGTCAGGATGCGCTGATTGCGCCATTCTTTGATGACACCCAAATCTTTATCTATCCGGGCTATGAGTATCAGGTAATTGATGCGCTGATCACCAATTTCCACTTGCCCGAATCGACGTTGATCATGCTGGTCTCGGCCTTTGCCGGTTATCAGCACACGATGGCTGCTTATCGTGCGGCGGTGGCGGAAGAATACCGTTTCTTCAGCTACGGCGACGCGATGTTTATCAGCAAAAACCCCCAGGCGCCGCTGGAAAAAGTGGGCGCCTGATCTGTTTACTTTGAACATCGGACTGTTTCTCCGATGGAGGTCTTGTGAAATTTGAGCTTGATACCACAGACGGTCGCGCGCGTCGCGGTCGTCTGATTTTCGATCGTGGCGTGGTGGAAACCCCGGCCTTTATGCCCGTGGGCACCTATGGCACTGTGAAGGGCATGACGCCGGAAGAAGTGCAGGAAACCGGCGCGCAAATTATTTTGGGCAACACCTTCCACCTCTGGCTGCGTCCCGGCCAGGAAATCATGAAGCTGCACGGCGATTTGCATGATTTTATGCAGTGGAAAGGCCCTATTCTGACCGATTCCGGCGGCTTCCAGGTCTTCAGCCTGGGCGATATTCGTAAGATCACCGAAGCCGGCGTCCATTTCCGCAACCCGATCAACGGCGATTCTATCTTCCTCGATCCGGAAAAATCGATGGAGATCCAGTACGACCTGGGATCGGACATCGTGATGATCTTTGATGAGTGCACGCCGTACCCGGCGGACTGGGATTATGCCAGGCGCTCCATGGAGATGTCTCTGCGCTGGGCACAACGCAGTCGCGACCGTTTTGACAGCCTGGGTAACAAAAATGCGCTGTTTGGCATTATTCAGGGTTCGGTTTACGAAGATTTACGTGATGTCTCTGTGAAAGGTCTGGTAGAGATCGGCTTTGATGGGTACGCTGTGGGCGGCCTGGCGGTCGGTGAACCGAAAGAGGATATGCACCGTATTCTTGAGCATGTTTGCCCGCAGATCCCAGCGGATAAACCGCGTTACCTGATGGGCGTGGGTAAACCTGAGGATCTGGTTGAGGGCGTACGTCGCGGCGTGGATATGTTTGACTGCGTCATGCCAACGCGCAATGCGCGCAATGGCCACTTATTTGTGACCGATGGCGTGGTAAAAATTCGCAATGCCAAGCATAAAGATGATGTTTCGCCGCTGGATGCAGAGTGCGATTGTTACACCTGTCGCAATTACAGCCGCGCGTACTTGCATCATCTTGATCGCTGTAACGAAATACTGGGCGCGCGTCTCAACACGATTCATAACCTGCGCTACTACCAGCGTCTGATGGCGGGTTTACGCCAGGCTATCGAAGAGGGTAAATTAGAGCGCTTTGTTAGCGAGTTCTACCAACGGACGGGCAAAGCGGTTCCGCCTTTAACGTCTGATAATTCATCAATGAGGGAAATTTAATGAGCTTTTTCATTTCTGACGCTGTGGCTGCAGCAGGCGCACCGTCTCAGGGAAGTCCGTATTCTCTGGTGATCATGCTGGTCGTCTTCGGCCTGATCTTTTACTTCATGATCCTGCGCCCGCAGCAGAAGCGTGCAAAAGAGCATAAGAAGCTGATGGATTCTATCTCCAAAGGTGATGAAGTCCTGACGAATGGTGGCCTGGTGGGTCGCGTAACCAAAGTGGCAGAAACCGGCTACATTGCGATTGCGCTGAACGACACTACTGAAGTGGTTATTAAACGTGATTTCGTGGCTGCCGTCCTGCCGAAAGGTTCTATGAAGGCGCTGTAATTTTTACTTCCCTAAGGGAACTGCCGTGTTAAATCGTTATCCTTTGTGGAAGTACATAATGCTGGTCGTGGTGCTTGTCATTGGCCTGGTGTATGCACTTCCCAACCTTTATGGTGAGGATCCGGCTGTTCAGATCACTGGCGCGCGCGGAAGCGCCGCCAGTGAGCAAACGTTGGATCAAATTCAGAACGTATTAAAACAAGACAATATTCAAAGTAAGTCTGTTGCGCTGGAAAATGGCGCGATTACCGCGCGTTTTGCCAATACGGATGTGCAACTGCGTGCCCGCGAAGCGATCATGAAAGCGCTGGGCGAAAACTATGTGGTCGCGCTTAACCTTGCACCGGCCACGCCGCGCTGGCTGACGCTGCTGGCGGCACAGCCCATGAAGCTTGGCCTCGATCTGCGTGGTGGTGTGCACTTCCTGATGGAAGTGGATATGGACACTGCCCTGAGCAAACTGCAAGAGCAGAATGCTGACAGCCTGCGCAGCGACCTGCGCGAAAAGAATATCCCTTATACCAACGTCAACAAGATTGCTAACTACGGCGTGGAAATTCGTTTCCGTGACGCAGCCAGCCGCGATGCTGCGGTTAAGTGGCTATCCTCGCGTCATCAGGATCTCGTCATTAACAGCAGTGGCGATGATGCCCTGCGCGCCACCATGACCGATGCCCGCCTCAGCGAAGCACGTGAATATGCAGTTCAGCAGAACATTACTATCCTGCGTAACCGTGTAAACCAACTGGGTGTTGCAGAACCGCTGGTACAGCGTCAGGGTTCTGACCGCATCGTGGTTGAACTGCCAGGTATTCAGGACACCGCGCGCGCCAAAGAAATTTTAGGTGCGACGGCGACGCTGGAATTCCGTCTGGTTAACACCAGCGTGGATCCTACCGCCGCCGCCAGCGGCCGTGTACCGGGTGATTCTGAAGTGAAAGACATGCGTGATGGACGCCCTGTGGTGCTCTATAAACGCGTGATCCTGACCGGTGACCACATTACCGATTCCACATCCAGCATGGATGAGTACAACCAGCCTCAGGTGAACATTTCACTGGACGGCGCGGGCGGTAATATCATGTCTAACTTCACCAAGGACAACATCGGTAAGCCGATGGCGACCCTGTTTGTGGAGTACAAAGACAGCGGCAAGAAAGATGCTAACGGTCGTGCCATTCTGGTGAAACAGGAAGAGGTGATCAACGTCGCCAATATCCAGTCTCGCCTGGGTAACAGCTTCCGCATCACCGGTATCAGCAACCCGAACGAAGCACGTCAGCTGTCGCTCCTGCTGCGTGCCGGTGCGCTGATTGCGCCTATCCAGATTGTGGAAGAGCGGACTATTGGTCCAACGATGGGGCAGCAGAACATTACTCAGGGTCTGGAAGCCTGCCTGTGGGGCCTGGTCGCCTCTATCCTGTTTATGGTGCTGTACTACAAAAAGGTGGGCCTGATTGCCACCAGCGCACTGCTGGCAAACCTGGTACTGATTGTCGGTATCATGTCACTGCTGCCGGGCGCCACGCTGACGATGCCTGGCATTGCCGGTATCGTGCTGACGCTGGCGGTGGCGGTCGATGCCAACGTACTGATCAACGAGCGTATTAAAGAAGAACTGCGTAACGGGCGTAGCGTGCAGCAGGCAATTCATGAGGGCTACAAAGGCGCCTTCTCCAGTATTGTCGATGCTAACGTCACCACCCTGATCAAAGTGGTGATTCTGTATGCGATCGGTACGGGTTCCATTAAGGGCTTTGCGATTACAACGGCTATTGGTATTGCGACCTCAATGTTCACATCGATTGTCGGTACCCGCGCCATCATTAACCTGATGTACGGTGGCAAGCGCATCAAAAAGCTGTCTATCTGAGGAGTGCGTTGTGGCACAGGAATATAACATTGAGCAGTTAAACCATGGCCGTAAAGTCGTCGACTTTATGCGCTGGGATACGCTGGCATTTATCATTTCGGGACTGTTAATCATCATCTCGATTGCCATTGTTGGCGTACGTGGTTTTAACTGGGGTCTCGATTTCACCGGCGGTACGGTGATTGAGATCAACCTGGAAAAACCCGCTGACCTCGACACGATCCGTGCCGAGCTGGTCAAGGCGGGCTTTCAGGAGCCGCTGATCCAGAACTTTGGTAGCAGCCGCGACGTGATGGTGCGTATGCCGCCTGTCACGGGGCCTGCAGGCACAGAGTTAGGCAACAAAGTGGTCACGGTGATTAACCAGACCACCCAGCAAAACGCCACGGTAAAACGTATCGAGTTTGTTGGACCGAGCGTGGGTAGCGATCTGGCGCAGGCCGGAGCGTTGGCTCTGCTGTCGGCACTGATTGCGATCCTGATCTACATCGGTATTCGCTTTGAGTGGCGCCTGGCGCTGGGTACGGTGCTGGCGCTGGCGCACGACGTGATCATCACCTGTGGACTGCTGTCGCTGTTCCGGGTTGAAGTCGACCTCACCATCGTGGCCTCGCTGATGTCGGTTATCGGTTACTCGCTTAACGATAAAATCGTGGTTTCGGACCGTATTCGTGAGAACTTCCGCAAAATTCGTCGCGGCTCTTCTTACGACATTACCAACGTGTCCCTGACCCAGACGTTGAGCCGTACCTTAATCACCTCGCTGACGACGCTGGCGATGATCCTGATCCTGTTCATCTTTGGTGGTGCGCTGCTGAAAGGCTTCTCGCTGACCATGCTGATCGGTGTCACCATTGGTACGATTTCGTCGATCTACGTCTCTTCAGCGCTGGCGTTGAAGCTGGGCATGAAACGCGAACACATGCTGGTACAGAAAGTGGAGAAAGAGGGCGCAGATCAGCCTTCAATCCTGCCGTAATCGTTGCATGATAAAAAAGCCGCCAGTTCAGACAACTGGCGGCTTTTTTTTGTCTTTATGGTGTGGGTACAGCCGTTTTGGCCAGTACCTGATGAATCCGCACATAGCCAAGCTGGTCCGGCGTAATACCCCCCAGGCGCAACGGCACAATGACCGAACTGCGTGGCGTCAGCGAGGCGGGAATCCGGATGGTTTGCGTCAGACTGTCGGCCTCAAGCGGTTTACCGGTCGCGGGATCGAGCTGGCCCCAGACTACGGTAGCCTCCAGCCCCGGCAGCGGCGTATTATCCCGCGTCTGTAGGGTCAGGTTAGCGCGTGAGCCGTTGGCTTCTGCCTCAACACGCGATAAAGACAAGCGAAGCGTGCCGGCCTGGGTTTGTAATTCAACGGGCGTATTGGCCTGAGGTAATAACCAGGCACCCTGCTGCGAATGTCCGTTAAGCTGCCCCTGAATCTCCACCGCGCTTGCCTGGCTGGTAAGCCGCTGCATCTGCTGGTTTAACTGACTAACTTCCTGATGAAGTTGTTTAACCTGTGGCTGCCCGGCAGTTGTGCTGCAACCGCTCAACAGCATCAGTGAGAGGGCGGCGGGGGCCCAAACCATCCTGATCATTATTTATCCTTATCCGTTATAAAGAAATGGCCAGAAACTGTCCGGGTGAAGGTTATCCGGTGTGGCTTCTGTGTTTCATTAATATTCATGGCATGGCTCTGTCCGGTTTCGCCTGGGTAACCTGAAAGGGCCAACAGCACGTTATCTTCCAGGTTAGCGATGTCGTCAAGCCTGTCCTGAGCGGCCAGACGGCGGTTTGTTCGTTAACGGAATTGTCTGAACGGCAGGGGAGCCGAGTCAGCCTTCTCCCGTTGTCCCGCTCAGGCAAAGGCTGCTGCCGTAATGCGCTGAAGCTGTTACGGCCCGTTCACGCGTTCCTGCGTGTGTGCCGGTGTCTCTGGTGAGGGAGGCTGGCGGTGTGCTCACCACATCCCGCCTGCGGCTCTCTAAGCGTCGTGCTGTTTAACGTCGCTGGTCTGTTGCCCGCTCAGGCTGTGAAGCAGGCAGGGGAAAGCACGCGAATCGATTTTGTTGACCTGCAGTTCGCGCTACACTGTATAACCCATTTATCTCGTGTCAGGAAACGTCATGCATTGCCCATTCTGCTCCGCTGTAGACACTAAAGTGATTGATTCTCGTCTGGTTAGTGAGGGTTCGTCAGTGCGGCGCCGTCGTCAATGTCTGGTGTGCCATGAGCGTTTCACTACGTTTGAAGTGGCTGAACTGGTGATGCCGCGCGTGGTGAAAAGCAACGACGTGCGTGAGCCTTTCAATGAAGACAAGCTGGCCAGCGGCATGATGAAAGCGCTGGAGAAGCGTCCGGTCAGTGCGGATGCCGTTGAGAGTGCGGTAAGCCATATTAAAACCCAACTGCGGGCGACAGGAGAACGTGAAATCCCCAGCAAGCTGATTGGCAACCTGGTGATGGACGAGCTGAAGAAGCTCGATAAGGTAGCCTATATCCGCTTTGCTTCTGTTTACCGCAGCTTTGAGGACGTGCGTGATTTTGGCGAAGAGATTGCCAGATTACAGGATTAAATCATGACCGATGAACGCTATATGGCGCGCGCGCTGGAGTTGGCGCGCCGCGGCCGTTTTACCACCACACCCAATCCCAATGTAGGCTGCGTCATTGTGCGTGACGGTCAGATTGTTGGGGAAGGCTGGCATCAGCGCGCCGGGGAACCGCATGCGGAAGTGCACGCGTTACGTATGGCGGGGGACCGCGCACGTGGCGCAACCGCCTATGTGACGCTGGAACCCTGCAGTCACCACGGGCGCACGCCGCCCTGTTGTGATGCATTAATTGCCGCAGGTGTAACCCGCGTGGTGGCGGCCATGCAGGATCCCAATCCGCAGGTAGCCGGACGGGGATTACACCGCCTGCATCAGGCGGGCATTGAGGTCAGCCACGGGCTGATGATGCAGGAAGCGGAAGCCCTGAACCGTGGTTTTCTGAAACGCATGCGTACCGGCTTTCCCTGGATACAGTTAAAACTGGGTGCCTCGCTGGACGGCCGCACCGCCATGGCAAGTGGGGAAAGCCAGTGGATCACCTCGCCGGCGGCCCGGCGCGACGTGCAGCGGCTGCGCGCCCAGAGTTCCGCCATCCTCAGCAGCAGTGCAACCGTACTGGCGGATAATCCCTCGTTAACGGTGCGCTGGTCAGAACTGGACAGCGAAAGTCAGCGCCAGGTGGATGAAGCCGAGCTGCGTCAGCCGGTGAGAGTGATCGTCGATAGCCAGAATCGCGTAACGCCGGACCACAAACTTATTGAACAATTAGGCGAAACCTGGCTGATGCGCCAGCAGGTCGACGATCGGCACTGGCCGGAAACGGTGACGCAGATTCCTGTTCCACTGCGCGACAGCCAGCTGGATTTAGTGGCGCTGATGATGGTGCTGGGCCAGCGGCAGATTAACAGCGTCTGGGTGGAAGCCGGCGCGACGCTCGCCGGCGCGCTCATTCAGGCCGGGCTGGTGGATGAGCTGATTGTGTATGTTGCGCCGAAATTACTGGGCAATGACGCGCGTGGCCTGTGCCAGCTTGCGGGGTTAACGCAGTTGGCCGATGCGCCGGTCTTTGCCTTTCGCGATATCCGTCAGGTCGGCGATGATGTGCGCCTGACGCTGACACCGCAATAACGGAGGCGGAAAAGCGAGAGCACGCCGCCAAAGAGTATGTTAGAATCCGCCCCCCTGCGCGGGGCCAAACAAACCCCTGAAAGGATATGTATGAAAGTTATCGAAGCTGCCGTTGCAACGCCTGAGGCAAACATTGCCATCGTTATCGCGCGTTTTAACAACTTTATCAATGACAGCCTGTTAGACGGCGCGGTTGATGCCCTGAAGCGCATTGGCCAGGTCAGCGATGACAATATCACCGTCGTCTGGGTTCCAGGCGCTTATGAACTGCCGCTGGCAGCCCGTGCGCTGACCAAAACCGGCAAGTACGACGCCGTGATCGCGCTGGGTACCGTAATTCGTGGTGGCACTGCTCACTTCGAATATGTCGCAGGTGAAGCCAGCTCCGGTATTGCCAGCGTTGCCATGGACAGTGATATTCCGGTGGCATTTGGAGTACTGACGACTGAAAATATCGAGCAGGCCATTGAGCGTGCTGGAACGAAAGCGGGTAATAAAGGTGCCGAAGCGGCCCTGACCGCGCTTGAAATGATCAACGTATTGAAAGCCATTAAAGCCTGATTTTTGTAAGGGGAATTTTGTGAAACCTGCTGCTCGTCGTCGCGCCCGTGAGTGCGCTGTCCAGGCGCTTTACTCCTGGCAGTTGTCCAACAACGACATTGCCGATGTGGAATACCAGTTTCTGGCGGAACAAGACGTCAAAGACGTCGACATTACCTATTTCCGCGAACTGCTGTCCGGTGTGGCGACCAACAGCGCGTACCTGGATGGCCTGATGAAGCCGTATCTGTCGCGTCAGCTCGAAGAGCTGGGACAGGTTGAAAAAGCCATTCTGCGTATTTCGCTGTATGAATTGAGCAAGCGTTCTGATGTGCCCTATAAAGTGGCCATCAACGAAGGTATTGAGCTGGCGAAAGTGTTTGGTGCCGAAGACAGCCATAAATTTGTCAACGGTGTACTGGATAAAGCCGGTCCACAAATCAGACCCCAACGCAAATAATCAATAAGGCCGGCTTGCCGGCCTTTTTCATTAATGGTTAAGCGGAACGCAATTATGTCATGTGGTGAATTTGAACTCATCGCACGCTACTTCAATCGCAGAACGCGTAGCCGCCGTGATGTCGAACTCGGCATTGGCGACGATTGCGCGTTGCTTAGCGTGCCCGAAAAACAGACGCTGGCGGTCAGCACCGATACGCTGGTTTCCGGCGTCCATTTCCTGTCTTCCATCCATCCTGCGGATTTAGCGTATAAATCTCTGGCGGTAAACCTGAGCGATTTGGCCGCGATGGGAGCCGATCCTGCCTGGCTGACGCTGGCCATGACCTTGCCTGACGTGAATGAAACCTGGCTCAGCAGCTTTAGCGAAAGCCTGTTTGACCTGCTGGAATACTACGACATGCAGCTGGTGGGCGGCGATACCACGCGTGGCCCCCTCAGCCTCACGTTGGGGATTCATGGCTTGATTCCCCACGGCAAGGCGCTGAAACGCTCGGGCGCCAGGCCGGGTGACTGGATCTACGTGACCGGTACGCTGGGCGACAGCGCTGCCGGGCTGGCGTTATTACAGCATCACTGCCGCATTGACGATCCGGCGATACACGAAGCCCTGATCAAGCGCCACCTGCGCCCAATGCCGCGCATTTTACAGGGACAGTCGCTGCGTTCCCTGGCGTCATCCGCCATTGATTTATCGGATGGACTCATCTCCGATCTTGGCCATGTACTGAAAGCCAGCGGCTGTGGTGCACGGTTGAATCTGGATGCGCTGCCGCTCTCTTCTGCACTGCGTGAAAACTTTGATGCCGAACAGGTGCTGCGCTGGGCGCTCAGCGGCGGAGAAGATTACGAGCTGTGCTTTAGCGTGCCGGAAGTCAATCGTGGCGCGCTGGATGTGGCGCTGGGGCATCTTGGCGTGCCTTATACCTGCATTGGCCAGATGGCACCGGAGTCAGAAGGGCTGTCACTGCTGGAAAACGGTAAACCCACGGAATTCCGTCATAAAGGATTCGACCATTTTGACCTCAGATAAAACCCTCGCGAAAAGCCGCCTGCGCCTGCGCAATCCCTGGCATTTGCTGGCGACCGGCTTCGGCAGCGGCCTGAGCCCGTTTATGCCCGGAACGGTAGGATCGCTGGCCGCCATTCCGTTTTGGTGGCTCATGACCTTGCTCCCCCATGATCTCTACTCGCTGGTGGTCTTGCTGGGCATTAGTGTGGGCGTTTACCTTTGCCATCGCACCGCCAAGGATATGGGCGTGCATGACCACGGCAGCATTGTCTGGGATGAGTTTATCGGGATGTGGATTACCCTGATGGCGATTCCGGTCAACAGCTGGCAGTGGGTGGTGAGTGGTTTTGTTCTGTTCCGCGTGCTGGATATCTGGAAACCCTGGCCGATTCGCTGGTTCGATCGTAACGTGCATGGCGGTATGGGCATCATGGTAGATGATATTATCGCCGGTATTATCGCGGCGGCGATGCTGTACGCGACGGGCGTCTTTTTGGCCGCTTAAGCTTGCCAGACCGGGCCTTTACAGCGAAAAACCCCGCCTGTTCTCCCTCATTTCGTCGTTCAGCATGATGGCCGTTCCCCTGCGGGAACGGTCTGCCGCTTTGCCTGTCGGACAGCGCATAGCGCCGCATGCAAAACGCTTCACAACCCGCTTACTGATAACCCGTTGCCGGGTGCGGTTGATAGGCCTCTTCCAGATGGGCGATCTCGTCCCCGGTCAGTTCCACGTTGACGGCGTTAGCCAGCTCGGCGAACTGCCCGGCGCGCGAAGCACCGATGATTGGGGCGGTGACGGCGGGTTTGCTGAGTAACCATGCCAGCGCCACCTGCGCACGCGTCACGCCTTTGTCCGCCGCAACCTCTGCCAGGCGCTCGGCTATCATCGCGTCGTTCTCCTCGGTTGTGGCATAGAGCGAGGGAATGACGTCATCCGACACGGATCGTGCGGTGGTTTCTCCCCAGGGGCGGGTCAGTTTGCCGCGTGCCAGGGGGCTCCAGGGTAATACCGCAATGTTTTCCCGCAGACACAAAGGGTGCATCTCCCGCTCTTCTTCACGTTGGATCAGGTTGTACTGATCCTGCATGCTGACAAAGCGTGCCCAGCCCTGTTGGTCCTGCAGGGCTAAGGCCTGAGCAAACTGGTGGCTATGCATTGAGGAGGCACCAATGTAGCGCGCTTTACCAGACTTCACCACTGCGTCAAGGGCTTCCAGCGTCTCTTCCAGCGGGGTGTCATAGTCCCAGCGATGAATTTGCAGGAGATCGACATACTCCATATCCAGCCGTTGCAGGCTGTCGTCGATAGATTGCAGAATGTTCTGGCGAGATAAGCCCTGCGAGAGATTGCTCATGGGAAAGAAAACTTTGGTGGCAACGACCACCTCATCACGTCGGGCAAAATCTTTGAGCGCCCGGCCCACAATCTCCTCGCTACTGCCGTCAGAATAACTGTTCGCGGTATCAAAAAAATTGATCCCTGCTTCCAGCGCCTGCTGGATGAGCGGACGGCTGCTCTCTTCCGGGAGTGTCCAGGCGTGCTTGCCGCGATCGGGTTCTCCAAAGGTCATACAACCCAGGCAAAGCCGGGAAACCGTTAAGTCAGTGTTCGCTAATTGAATAGTTTTCATGAAGACTCCTGCTATGTCTAACCCAGGGGATTAAGCATAGCAGGAATGACGCGCTCCACAGTGCGCGGGCAGGGGACCTACTGCGCCAGCCAGCGGCTGATCTGCTGTTGAATACCGTCAATGTCCAGTTGGTAGTCGTGGCGCATTTCTTCCTGAGTACCAGGCGGAATAAACTCATCAGGCAGGCCGATATTCAGCACGGGCACGCCCAGGCGTTTAGCCATGACAAACTCATTCACGCCGCTGCCTGCGCCGCCTTTAATCGCGCCTTCTTCCAGCGTAATCAGGGACTCATGACTGGCCGCCAGTTCGGCGATCAGTGACGTATCCAGCGGTTTCACGAAGCGCATGTCCACAAGCGTTGCGTTCAGCGCTTCCGCCACCTTGCTCGCTTCCGGCAGCAGCGTACCGAAGTTGAGGATGGCCAGTTTTTCGCCCTGACGTTTTACCACGCCTTTACCCAGCGGCAGGCTTTGCAGCGGTGTCAGTGCAGCACCGGTACCGGTACCGCGCGGATAACGTACCGCGGCCGGGCCATCCTGATAGTGATAACCGGTATACAGCATCTGGCGACATTCATTCTCGTCGCTTGGCGTCATAATCACCATGTCCGGCACGCAGCGCAGATAGGCGAGATCGAACGCGCCCTGGTGTGTCTGCCCGTCAGCGCCGACGATGCCGCCGCGATCGATGGCAAACAACACCGGCAGTTTCTGAATTGCCACGTCGTGGATGACCTGATCGTAGGCGCGCTGCAGGAAGGTGGAGTAGATGGCCACCACCGGTTTGTAGCCCCCAATCGCCAGGCCAGCGGCGAAGGTCACCGCGTGCTGTTCGGCAATGGCAACGTCAAAATACTGGTTGGGGTATTTGCGAGAGAAACCGACCATGCCTGAACCTTCACGCATGGCAGGCGTAATCGCCATCAGCTTCGTATCGTGAGCGGCCATCTCACACAGCCAGTTGCCGAAAATTTTGGAGTAGCTCGGCAAACCTTCGGCGCTTTTTGGCAGCTCACCGCTGGCGACGTCAAATTTCGGCACAGCATGCCAGGTAATAGGATCCTGTTCTGCCGGCGCGTAGCCTTTGCCCTTTTTGGTCATAATATGCAGGAACTGTGGCCCTTTCAGGCTGCGCATATTACTCAGCGTATTTACCAGCGTCAGCACATCATGGCCGTCCACCGGGCCGATATAGTTAAAACCCAGCTCTTCAAACAGGGTTCCGGGCACGACCATGCCTTTCAGATGCTCTTCGGTACGCTTCACTAATTCTTTAATCGGCGGCAGGCCGGTCAGAACACGCTTGCCGCCTTCACGCAGACGCGCATAGGTTTTGCCCGAGAGGATCTGCGCCAGCCGGTTGTTCAGCGCCCCGACGTTCTCTGAAATCGACATTTCATTGTCATTCAGAATCACGAGCATATCCGATTTGATATCGCCTGCATGGTTCATGGCTTCAAACGCCATGCCCGCAGTAATGGCACCATCACCGATAACGCAGGCCGTGCGGCGGCCTTTGCCTTCACGTTCGGCCGCCGCAGCCATGCCCAGTCCGGCACTGATGGAGGTCGAAGAGTGGCCCACGCTCAGCACATCGTATTCACTCTCGCCGCGCCAGGGAAACGGATGCACACCGTTCTTTTGGCGAATAGAGCCAATGCGATCGCGGCGTCCCGTTAAAATTTTGTGCGGATAAGCCTGATGACCGACGTCCCACACCAGGTGATCGAACGGCGTGTTATAGACGTAATGCAGCGCCACGGTCAGCTCGACCACGCCCAGGCCCGACGCAAAATGGCCGCTTGAGCGGCTCACGCTGTCTAATAAATACTGGCGCAGCTCGTTGCAGAGCGCAGGCAATTTCTCTTTTGGCAGGGCTCGCAGCGCCTGAACCGTTTCTGCCTGCGCCAGTGTCGGGTATTTTGTAATATCAAAACTCATCAGTGACTCATCATGGAAGTTATTTATCGCGTTCAATTACGAAGCTCGCCAGCGCCTTCAAGGCTGTGGTGTTATAGGATTTGGCAGAGAGCATGTGCAAAGCATCGACGGCTTCCTGATATAAATCCAGTGCCTTAGTGCGGGCATCATCCAGACCCATCAGTGAAGGATAGGTGCTTTTTCCAAGATCTTGATCGGCACCCTGGCGTTTTCCGATGACAGCTGTGTCACCCGTCACATCCAGGATGTCATCCTGCACCTGAAAAGCCAGACCGATAGCGTCTGCATAGCGATCAAGATACGGAAGCGCCTCGCGGCCTTTTTCGCCAGCGGCAAACGCGCCAAGCCGAACGGCCGCGCGGATCAACGCACCGGTTTTATGACGATGAATTTGTTCAAGTTGAGCAAGCCCCACCGACTGACATTCCGCCGCCAGATCCAGTGCCTGACCGCCGCACATCCCCGCGACGCCGCTGGCTTTTGCCAGTTCTGACAACATGGCCAGCCGATATTCCGCGCTCACGCCCGGCATGGGCTGGTCGGCAAGGATAGAAAATGCCAGCGTTTGCAGCGCATCGCCTGCAAGGATGGCGGTATCTTCACCATATTTAATATGGCAGGTCGGTTGCCCACGACGCAGAGCGTCATCGTCCATGGCAGGAAGATCGTCATGAATCAGTGAATAGGCATGAATACACTCAACTGCTGCAGCGGGCGCATCCAGACTCGCTTTGTCGGCGTGAAGCATCTCGCCGGTGGCGTAGACCAGAAACGGGCGCAGGCGTTTGCCGCCTAATAATGCCCCATACTTCATGGCATTCACCAGAGGAGAACTCTGAAAAGGCAGGGCGTCTAATAAGCCCGTCAACGCACGATTCACCTGCCTGTGATAAGCGTCGAGCAGTTCAGGAAAATCCATTAGTTGTTTTCCGGCGTAAAAGAGGAGAGGTCGGCGTCTTTATCATCGCTGAGTAAAATACGAACGCGCTGCTCGGCCTGTTGCAGCGTCTGTTGGCCATTGCGTGCCAGCTGCACGCCGCGCTCAAATTCATTGAGGGCCTCTTCCAACGGCAGTTCACCACTTTCCAGACGACTGACAATCTGTTCCAGCTGCTGCAATGACGTTTCAAAGCTGGCTGGCTGTTCGGCTTTTTTCGGCATAGTTAGGATCGACTCACGGTTGGAACGTTATCATGCAATCGGTCATGGTAGCTGAGAGAGAATGATTAGCAAAATAATCAATGTGCATGCTGTTGCAGAAGCAGTCACCAGGTAAAGGTGATATACTTCCGCGCCTCGGATGCGGATGCGCCTGGCAGCCCGCAATTTTATGATCTTACCAGCTAAGTGCAGCCTGTTTTAGCACTTATTTGCCCAACGAAGCTGTATCGCCATGAAGTTTATCGTCAAGTTATTTCCCGAAATCACCATCAAGAGTCAGTCGGTGCGCCTGCGCTTTATTAAGATTCTTGCCAGCAATATTCGCAACGTGCTTAAAACCGTCAGCGACGAGATCGCGGTCGTCCGTTACTGGGATCATATTGAAGTGCGCTGCAAAGATGAAGCCATGCGCACGGTTATTCCTGATGAGCTCATGCGCATTCCCGGTATCCACCATGTCCTTGCGGTGGAAGAGCGTGAATATACCGATATTCATCATATTTTTGAGCAGACGCTGGCGCAGTACCGCGATGCTCTTGAAAACAAAACGTTTTGCGTGCGTGTTAAGCGCCGGGGCAAACACAGCTTTAGTTCGCAGGATGTGGAACGCTACGTCGGCGGTGGTCTGAATCAGCACATCGAGAGCGCCACGGTGCAGCTTAAAAAGCCAGAGGTGACGGTCAATCTCGAAGTGGAAGAGAACCGCTTAACGCTGGTGACCGCGCGCTATGAGGGGCTGGGCGGTTTCCCGATTGGCACGCAGGAAGATGTGCTGTCGCTAATCTCGGGCGGCTTTGACTCTGGCGTGTCGAGCTACATGCTGATGCGTCGCGGCTGCCGGGTGCATTACTGCTTCTTTAATCTTGGCGGTGCCGCACACGAAATCGGCGTGCGTCAGGTGGCGCATTATATCTGGAACCGTTTCGGTCGTTCGCATCGGGTCCGTTTTGTCGCGATAAACTTCGAACCGGTCGTGGGCGAAATTTTAGAAAAAGTCGACGATGGCCAGATGGGCGTGGTACTGAAGCGCATGATGGTTCGCGCCGCGTCGATGGTCGCTGAACGCTATGGCGTTCAGGCGCTGGTGACCGGTGAAGCGCTTGGACAGGTTTCCAGTCAGACCCTGACCAACCTGCGTTTGATCGACAATGCATCGGACACGCTGATTCTGCGTCCGCTGATCTCCCATGATAAAGAGCACATCATCAAGGTCGCGCGTGAGATCGGCACCGAAGATTTTGCCAGTACCATGCCGGAATATTGCGGTGTGATTTCCAAAAGCCCAACCGTCAAAGCGGTGAAGGGCAAAATCGACGCTGAAGAAAGCCATTTTGACTTCTCGATTCTGGAACGCATGGTGGCCGAAGCGACCAACGTGGATATCCGCGAAATTGCCGAGCAAACGCAGGACGAAGTGGTCGAGGTTGAAACGGTCGGCTTGCTGAACGAAAACGACAGCGTACTGGATATCCGTTCGGTGGATGAGCAGGAAGACAAACCGCTTGAGTTGGTGGGAACAGAGGTGAAGTCGATGCCTTTCTACAAACTCAGCACCCAGTTTGGCGACCTCGATCAGAATAAAACCTGGCTGTTGTACTGCGATCGCGGCGTGATGAGTAAACTTCAGGCGCTGTATCTGCATGAGCAGGGCTTTAAAAACGTCAAAGTTTACCGCCCTTAAAAGGCACGCTGTGCCCGCGCACCCGACCGGGAAGCGGGCACAGTGCTACCTGTACCGCTTTTCAGACGCCAAATCTTAACTGGCCTGGTAATCGTAAATGCCGGGTGCCATTACCAGTTGAGCGGCAACCTCCCGCGCTTTATCACTGCCGACTAACAGATCGATTAACTTCAGCGCAAAATCCATTGCGGTGCCCGGCCCCTGGCTGGTTAACAGATTGACGCGCGGATCCCACACCACGCGCCGCTCCATCCATTTATCATCCGGTATGGTGGATTTCAAACCGGGGAAACCCGTCATGTTTCCCACGGGAAACAGGTTATGTGGCACCAGTACCGTGCCAGGCGCGGCGCAGATGGCGGCAACAATACGCCCGGTCAGATGAAACTGCCGCACGGTTTCCACCAGCAGTGGACTGTCGCGAAACGTCTCGGCGCCTTTCAATCCGCCGGGCAGTACAATGGCATCGTAGGCGTTATCCGCGACCTCGACCAGCGGGATATCGGCCAGCAGGCGGACCCCGCGCGAGCAGAGGATTTCACGGCTGCCGTCGCTTTCCACGCTGGCGGTAACCGTTTTTATCCCGCCACGTACCAGCAGATCCAGCGTGGTGACCGCTTCGATTTCTTCACTGCCATGAGCCAGACAGACCAGTACTGAGGCGTTCGCGCCCATAAAAAGACTCCTTGCGTTTAATCATGTCATACAGGCGCGTGTTTTCTGTCAACACGAAGCCGTGGGTGCGTGCCCGGCGCAGCAGGAAACCGGTGATGTATTCAATCTCCGTCAGCCGCTGTGCGCGAATATCCTGCAGCATTGACGACGTATTCGCCGCCGTCGTTTCTATCACATCGAATACCTGATCCTGCAGACTCTGGCTGTCAACGGACTGGCCTTCTCGTTCCATCACCCAACTGATTTCATCGCACAGGGTTTGTATTTCACGGCTGTACTGGCGGAGCGCGCCGTTTTGACAATCGTGCTCCACGCTCAGCGGGTTTATTACGCAGTTAACCGCCAGTTTGCGCCAGCAGGCGGCCCGGATATTGTCATGCCAGGCGACGTCGGGCAGTGCATCATGTAGAACGTCGGCAATCGCGCTCCAGCCTTCGCTTTTACGGTTGCCGGGGCCAATATGCGTGACGCCGCTGGCGACATGTTTAATCACCGTTCCGTCCCGCATGGCGGCGTGCGTGGTAATGCCGCGCAACAGCGGCTGTCGCAGGCCCTTTAATTCCCCCAGCGTCCCCATTCCGTTATGCAGCAGCAGCACGGGACAGTTTTCCGCCATCACGCTCTCCAGATTTTTAACGGCTGTCGAAACCTGGGGGGCTTTCAGCGTGACCAGCAGCAGCTGACTCTGGGCCAGAAACAGCGGATCGTTGGCAATAAAGGTCCGGTTCGAGACGCGACCCAGAGGATCAATCACGTTGGCTGAACAGTAGGGCTGGGGAACACGCAGCCATCCCTGTACATCATGTCCAGAATGGGCAAGGGCGGTAAGCCAGACCTGGCCTAGCGCGCCGCATCCTAATACGGTTATTTTCATGCTGCCTCCCGCTCGCGGGCGTATTATTTATGCGCTGTGACAATGGGTTAAGTATAGCGCTGCACAGCGTGATTTTATTTAGTGGCCTAAGACGCGTATTATGCATGCCAGTTTAGCCTCAGGAGAAGAAGAGATGCCATCTTTCGATATCGTTTCAGAAGTCGACATGCAGGAAGTTCGCAATGCGGTAGATAACGCTAACCGCGAACTGTCCACCCGTTTCGATTTTCGTAACGTCACCGCCAGTTACGAACTCAATGAAAAAAATGAAACCATTAAAGTCATCAGTGAATCTGACTTTCAGGTAAAGCAACTGGTCGATATTCTGCGTGAAAAAATGCTTAAGCGCGGCATTGAAGGCGCGGCCCTGGACGTGCCGGAAGAAATTGAGCACAGCGGCAAGAGCTGGAGCCTGGATGCCAAAATGAAAAAAGGCATTGAAGCCGATGTGGCGAAGAAGCTGGTGAAGTTGATCAAAGACAGCAAGCTGAAAGTGCAGACCCAGATTCAGGGTGAATCCCTGCGCGTCACTGGTAAGTCACGTGACGATCTGCAGGGGGCGATGGCGCTGGTGCGCGGGGGAAATCTGGGCCAGCCATTCCAGTTTAAAAACTTCCGCGATTAAGCTCACTTCTCGCGTGCAGCGCGGCGATACAGCGTGCTGCGCGCAACGCCGAGCGCCTGCGCCGTTTTGCTGATGTTGCCGTTAAACTGCTGCAACGTCGCTTTTATCAGACGATCGTCATGCTGCTGGCGCGCGGGTGATGCCGCGGCGTTGCCGCTGCGGTACTCCTCAGGTAAATGCGTGATCTCCACGCTATCGCCATCTTCCGCCAGCGCCAGCAAGACTTTCATCAGGCTGCGTAGCTGGCGCACGTTGCCCGGCCAGGAATAGCGCGTTAATGTCGCCAGCACTTCGGAAGACAAGCCGATCTGACGCGCGCCGCCGCCCAGCGCGTCCCAGAGTTGCGTGATAAACGCCGGAAGAGAAGACCAGTCACGCAGCGGCGGGATCGTGAATGAAAATTCCTGCAGCCGGTACAGGAGATCCTCGCGGAAGTCGCCCTGTGAGACGCGTTGCGCCAGATCCCGATGTGTCGCGCTGATCACGGCCAGGTTAACCGGCCAGCTCTGACTGGATCCCAGCGGCGCGACCTCTTTTTCCTGTAGCACGCGTAAGAGCCGGGTTTGCAGCGCCAGTGGCATATCTCCGATCTCATCCAGAAACAGGACGCCGCCATCGGCCTCACGGATTTTACCGATGTAGCCATTTTTGCTGGCACCGGTAAATGCCCCCGGCTGGTAGCCAAAGAGTTCAGATTCGATCAAGGATTCCGGAATCGCGGCGCAGTTAATCGCCACAAATTTTCCTTCCCGCCAGCGGCTTTGCTGATGTAACGCGCGGCTGACGTACTCTTTTCCGCTGCCGGTTTCCCCGCGAATGCACAATGAAACGCCGGCATTCAGCAGCCGCACCATTTTATCTCCCTCATGTTGCAGTGAGAAAGGCAGCGGACGCGCAGGGCCTGCTGCTACGCTGAATCGGGTTCGGGTGGGCGCACGCAGACGAAAATAATAAGGCTGGGGTCCGATCATCACCGGCGTTGGCAGTGCGGTGGCCCGCAGATCGCCGTGAGGAAACAGCTGCTGAAATGTGATGACGCCAAGCTGTTCGGCGTGCAGGTCAAGTTCACGCAGGGCCAGCCGATTTGCGGCAGTCAGCACGTTGTCTGAAAACACCAGCAGCAGCTCATCCGGGCTGTCTAGCCGGTGTGCGTCGCTGTGCAGGCTCATTAGCCATTGTTGGGGATGCAGGCTCTGCTTAACCCACAGATACTCAATGTGCCGTGCCGCCTGTTTGACCCAGGCAAACGTATGGGCATGGGAAAAATGCGCAGGGCCGGAGACATCCAGTACCCCCGCAATCTGCCCGTTGGGCATTTGCAGCGGCATGGCGGCACAGTAAAGCCCCTGGTTGCGGGTCAGGAAGTGTTGATTACCCTCGATTTCACAACCGTCGTCTATCGCCAGCGCCGTACCAATGGCGTTGGTGCCACGGCCACATTCGCTCCAGATGTTGCCGGGGGCAAGGGCGAAACGCTGTGCTTTTTGCATCGCCTGCATCTCGCCAAAGGTGTGCAGCACCCGGCCTGCCGCGTCAGACAGAATGACCACCGACTGCATCTGCGTCACCTTCTGGGCCAGCTTGTGCATGATGGGCTGAGCAAACTGCTGGAGGTCAGTATTACTGGCCACCAGCTCTGTCAGCTCGGCCTGACGTACGCGAGGAAAATCATCGGCCGAACGATCCAGTCCGTAGAGCTGGCTGCGTAGCCAGGAATCACTCAGCAGGGGGTTGTTATCGATAGCGGGCAATAGGGCATCGGAAACCTTGTGCTGCATGAATGACCTCGTGGGCTCGGAAAAGTGTAGCGGGATTGTAGCGTTTTGGTTTTAGCGGTGTTGCGATTTGCAACACAAAGCGGGATCAAAGCCGGTTAGTCCTCAACGCATGCCTGTGAGATTACTATTCAGGTGATTGATTTTTATCTGGATTTTCAGCGCGCAAGGGAAGTTGGCACAGGACCTGCAAACGTCAGGTGACAGCGCGCTATCCGTTAAAAATCAACATGCCGCTGCCTGTCTACCCTACAGAAGGAGTTTGCGATGCGTTATGCCCATCCCGGCACACCTGGTGCGTTAGTGACGTTTAAATCTGCCTACGGCAACTACATTGATGGCAAATTTATCGAGCCGCTGAGTGGTGAGTACTTCATGAATACCTCACCCGTCAACGGCAGTGACATTGCCCGGTTTCCTCGTTCCGATGCGCGCGATATTGATTTAGCGCTGGATGCCGCGCACCGGGCTGCAGAAGCCTGGGGAAAAACCTCCGTACAAACCCGATCTAATCTGCTGCTCCAGGTGGCTGATCGCATTGATGCCAATCTCGAAACCCTGGCCGTGGCGGAAAGCTGGGACAACGGCAAACCGATTCGGGAAACGCTCAATGCCGATCTGCCGCTGGCGGCCGACCATTTTCGTTACTTCGCAGGATGCCTGCGCGCGCAGGAGGGCAGCACGGGCGAGATCGATGAAAAAACCGTGGCCTACCATTTTCATGAGCCGCTGGGCGTGGTGGGGCAAATTATTCCCTGGAATTTTCCGTTGCTGATGGCCGCATGGAAGCTGGCGCCGGCCCTGGCTGCCGGTAACTGCGTGGTGCTTAAGCCTGCGGAGCAAACTCCGCTGGGCATTACGCTGCTGATGGAGATGATCGGCGACCTGTTTCCTGCAGGCGTGCTAAACGTGGTACAGGGTTTCGGCCGCGAGGCGGGCGAAGCGTTGGCAACCAGTAAACGCATTGCCAAAATCGCCTTCACCGGTTCTACGCCGGTGGGACGTCATATCATGGCCTGTGCCGCAGAAAATATTATTCCCTGTACCGTGGAGCTGGGCGGGAAATCGCCGAACATCTACTTCGCCGACATCATGAATGGCGAGCCGGACTTTATTGACAAGGCTGTGGAAGGGCTGGTGCTGGGCTTCTTTAATCAGGGCGAGGTGTGTACCTGTCCGTCCCGTGCGCTAATCCATGAGTCCGTTTACGCGCCTTTCATGGCGCGGGTGATGGCCAAAGTCGCCACCATTCGTCGCGGCGATCCGCTCGATACCGACACGATGATTGGCGCCCAGGCTTCGCGTCAGCAGTTCGATAAAATTTTGTCGTATATCGAGATTGCCCGCAACGAAGGGGGCGAGATCCTGACCGGGGGTGAGCGGGCCTTGATATCGTCCGAACTGGATAACGGTTTCTATATTCAGCCCACGCTGATTAAAGGCAGCAATAGCATGCGCTGCTTTCAGGAGGAAATCTTTGGCCCGGTTATCGGCATCACCACCTTCAAAGATGAGGCTGAAGCCTTGCGTATTGCCAATGAAACCCAGTTTGGATTGGGGGCGGGCGTCTGGACGCGGGACAGCAATTTAGCCTACCGCATGGGGCGCGCCATCAAAGCCGGGCGCGTCTGGACCAACTGTTACCACATCTACCCGGCCCATGCTGCCTTTGGGGGTTACAAACAGTCCGGCGTGGGTCGCGAAACACACAAAATGGCACTCAACCAGTACCAGCAGACCAAAAACCTGTTAGTCAGCTATGACACGGCACCGCTGGGGCTGTTTTAAGTCCGTAACCTATCCCTGGAGCGTAAATCATGACGATGACAATCAACACGATGATGAAGGCAGCAGTTGTTAAAGCGTTCGGCGAACCCTTGGTGATTGAGCAGGTGCCCGTACCCCAGCCTGGGTCGGGGCAGATTCTGGTAAAAATCGCGGCAACCGGCGTGTGTCACACCGATCTGCATGCGGCAGAGGGCGACTGGCCGGTGAAGCCGGTTCCGCCTTTTATCCCGGGACATGAGGGCGTAGGGCAGGTGGTCGCGGTGGGGGATAACGTACATCACCTGAAGGTGGGCGATCGGGTCGGCGTGCCCTGGCTCTACTCCGCCTGCGGTCACTGCGAGCACTGTCTCGATAACTGGGAAACGCTGTGCCACAGTCAGCAAAATACCGGCTATTCGGTTAACGGCAGTTTTGCCGAATACTGCGTGGCGGACGCCAACTATGTCGGCATCATCCCCGAAAACCTCGCATTCAACGAGGTGGCACCGGTGCTCTGTGCGGGCGTGACGGTCTACAAAGGGTTAAAAATGACCGACACCAAACCCGGTGACTGGGTGGTGATTTCCGGCATAGGTGGGTTAGGGCACATGGCTATACAGTATGCCGTCGCGATGGGGCTGAACGTGGCGGCTGTCGATATCGATGACGATAAGCTGGCCTTTGCCCAGCGCCTGGGCGCCAGCGTGGTGGCGAATGCCAGAAACGTCGATCCGGCCAGGGTGTTTCATGAGCACTTTGGCGGCGCGCACGGCGTGCTGGTCACTGCGGTGTCGCCTAAAGCCTTTGAGCAGGCGATCGGCACGTTACGTCGTGGGGGCACCATGGTGCTAAACGGCTTGCCGCCTGGCAAATTCGATCTGTCTATTTTCGATATGGTGCTGGACGGCATTACGGTGCGGGGTTCTATCGTCGGAACGCGTAAGGATTTACAGGAGGCGCTGGATTTTGCCAGCCGTCATAAAGTGAAAGCCAGCGTGGCGATTGAACCGCTCAGCAATATTAACGATATCTTTGCCCGGATGCATGCAGGCAAGATTGAAGGCCGTATTGTGGTGGATATGTCGTTGTAAACCACCCTCAATCGCCGGATGAAAAAAAGGTGCCTGAAGCAGGGCACCTTTTTCACGTGGTTTGTGGCGACATGTCTGACACGAACTGACTTAACCTTTCGCCACGATCGCGCGCAGTTAAGCGCCGCTCGCGACTAGCAGCTGCCGATCAGCGCTTCCAGCTCAGGCCGGCTGGTGACCTTACTGTCTATCTTGATGTAGGCGCTTTTCTCTTCCGGCACAATCAGCACCGATGAAACGCCGGGCTGTGCTTTCAGGCGTTTTTCCAGAGTGGGCACGGCCAGCGCGGCATCGCTCAGCACCAGACGCAGGCTGCTTACATAAGGCGGTTCCTGCATGGTCATGCTGACAAACAGCCAGGCTGCGGCCACAATCGCCCCGACCATAAACACGGTTTGTGCATCGAAATGACCAAACAGCCAACCGCCCAGGCTCCCCCCAATGGCGACGCCCAGAAACTGACTGGTGGAATAAAGTCCCATAGCGGTGCCTTTATAGCCAGCGGGTGACTCCTTACTCACCAGCGATGGCAGAATCGCTTCCATCAGGTTAAAGGCCAGGAAGAACAGCTGTACGCCAACAACCAGCGTCCAGAAATGCCCCTGGGCGCCCCATAAGACGATTTCGGCGATGACCATCATGCCTACGCAGCCGACAAAGACCCGCTTCATCTTACGCTTCACTTCGGCGTAGATGATAAAGGGCACCACACCGGCAAACGCAATCAGCATGGTGATCAGATAGACCTTCCAGTGTTCTGACGGCGGCAGGCCAGCCTGTTCAAACTGGTCGGGCAGGGCGATAAAGCTCGACATCAGCAAGATATGTAAAAAGAAGATGCCCAGGTTCAGTTTGATCAATCGGGGATTGGCCAGCACTTTACTGAAGCTGCCGCGTACCATCCCTGATTCACGATTTAGCACGTGATGAGAAGAGGAGGGGACAACCCATAACGTAATCGCTATGCCCAGTGAAGCAAGCATCGCGATCATCCAGAACAGCGCGTTCAGGCCCAGCTTGTGGGTGATGATGGGGCCTAAGACCATTGCGATAGCAAAGGTCACGCCAAAGCTGATACCGATAAACGCCATCGCTTTAGTGCGGTTTTGTTCACGGGTTAAATCGGACAGCAGCGCCATGACCGCGGCAGCAATTGCACCGGAGCCCTGCAGCGCACGCCCCAGAATAATGCCCCAGATTGAATCGGTGCTGGCCGCAATGACGCTGCCAAGGACGAAGACCAGCAGGCCGCCGACGATCAGCGGCTTGCGTCCGATGCGATCGGACAGCAGGCCAAAGGGGATCTGGAAAATAGCCTGAGCCAGACCGTAGATGCCGATTGCCACGCCGATTAAGGTTTCACTCGCTCCCTGAAGTGCCATGCCATAGGTGGTCAACACCGGCAGGACCATAAACATTCCCAGCATGCGCAGGGAAAAGACCGTGCCAAGGCCCCATGTGGCGCGCAGCTCCACCGGAGTCATTTTGTTATCGTTCATTCCAACCTCTGTTGATGTGCTGCATTTATTTTAGGTAGGGAGAGCGGGCGGGTAAAACAATAGTTCTTAAGCAGTCGTAACAAAAAGAAAGGGCGCGAAAATCGCGCCCGTTTCATGCTGTTGCAGTACACATCAGCGCACGTAGGTCAGCAGGTCTTTCGATGCTGGCGTCATAAAGTCAACCGACATCATGACGCTCAGGGCCGTGATAGCCACAATCGAGAAAACGAACAGCTTACGCGCCCAAACCCGATCGTTTGAGGTTTTGTAGCCTGACAGCGCCATTCCCAGCCACCACACGCTAACGGCAGACGCAACGACCAGATATTTGTAGCCTGCGTAGCCACCCAGCGTCAGCATCAGCGTGGCAATCATAAACGCCAGGATATAGAGCGTAATATGATTCTTCGCCACCGAGATACCTTTCACCACCGGTAACACCGGGATGTTGGCTGCCTGGTAATCTTTAAAGCGGAAGATGGCAATCGCATAGGAGTGCGGCATCTGCCACAGGCTAAAGATAGCCAGCAGGATTAAGGCACCGGCATCAAACTCGTTGGTCACGGCGCAGTAGCCAATGACCGGCGGCGCAGCACCGGACAGGCTGCCAATCAGCGTACCGTAGACAGAGTGACGCTTCATATACAGGCTGTAAACGCCAACGTATACCACGAAGCCCATCACCGCCAGCCACATGGCCAGCGGATTAGCACCAAAATACAGCAGTGCAAAGCCAGCAATACCCAGCACAGTGGCGTAAACCAGGCTAACTTTCGCGGAGATAAGGCCTTTAACCAGCACCCGATTCCTGGTTCTCTCCATCTTGATATCGATGTCGCGGTCGATCACGTTGTTGAAAACACAACCTGAGGCAACCACCAGTGACACGCCAACCAGCGAGGTGAGAAACAGGGCGTAATCAATGCTGCCCTTAGAGGCCAGCAAAAATCCGCCAATCACAGAAATTAAATTCCCGAAAATAATTCCTGGCTTTGTAACTTGCAGGTATTGCTTAAACATTACACAGACTCTTTAGTGGGGCATCATGTTGTAGTTGAGGTTCCACATGATCCACAGTGAGCCAACGACAACAATCAGGATAATGATTGCTGAGAAGACAATGGCCACCATGTTCCAGCCACCTTCAGACTTGCTGTCCAGGTGCAGGAAGTAAACCAGGTGAACCAGCACCTGAACCACTGCACAGACCAGCACAACGCCGAGGATGGTTCCATGAGAAGCGCTACCATCCATTACCATCCAGAACGGGATTCCCGTCAGGATGATAGAAAGGATGAAGCCGATCATGTAAGACTTCACGCTACCGTGTGATGCACCATGTTCGTTAACAGAATGACTCATTACATGGCTCCCATCAGATAAACTACGGTGAACACGCAAATCCAGACCACGTCCAGGAAGTGCCAGAACAGGCTCAGACACATGATACGCGTACGGTTGGTGGCGTTCAGACCGCGTTTAGCGATCTGGAACATCAGCACGGCCATCCAGATTAAACCAGAGGTAACGTGCAGACCGTGAGTACCGACCAGCGTGAAGAAGCCAGACAGGAAGCCGCTGCGGTCAGGACCGAAGCCCTCAACAATCAGATGATGGAATTCATAGATTTCCATCCCGATGAATCCAGCACCAAACAGGAAGGTCAACGCCAGCCAGCCGATAACGGCGCCTTTGTTTTCCTTGTTCATGGCGATAACGGCCATGCCGTAGGTGATAGAGCTCAATAACAGCAGCGCGGTTTCAACCAGCACGAACGGCAGTTCAAAGATATCTTTGCCTGCCGGACCACCGGCGGTGCTGTTAACCATAACTGCATAAGTCGCAAACAGGGTTGCGAAGATAATGCAGTCACTCATCAGGTAGATCCAGAAGCCAAAGACTTTATTGGCTCCTGCATCGTGATGCCCATGCTCCGCATGGGCCTCGTGGTGGTGTTTTACGGTTTCAGTTGACATTATTTCAGACCTGCTTTGCTGATTTCGTCAAAGTGCTGCTTTTCAATCTTCTCTACTTCGGCAACCGGAACGTAGTAATCCACGTCTTCGTCGAAGCTCTTCACGATCCAGCTTACGATCATGCCGAGGAAAGAAAGACCAGCCAGCCACCAGATATGCCAGATCATCGCAAAACCGAAGATGGTCGCAAACGCGGCAATAACAATCGCAGCACCGCTGTTTTTCGGCATATGAATTTCTTCATATTTAGCCGGTTGCTTGTACGCTTCGCCTTTCTCTTTCATTTCCCAGAAAGCGTCACGCTCATGCACATGCGGGATAACAGCAAAGTTATAGAACGGCGGTGGTGAAGAGGTTGCCCACTCCAGCGTACGCGCGCCCCATGGGTCACCGGTCAGATCGCGGTTCTGGTCGCGGTCACGCACAGAAACGTAGAACATAATGATCTGGCAAAGGATACCGCAGGCAATCAGTGCCGCACCGCCTGCCGCTACCACTAACAGCGAGTGGAACTGCGGGTCGATGTCCTGGCTCAGACGACGGGTCATGCCCATAAAGCCCAGTACGTACAGCGGCATAAAGGCAACGAAGAAACCGATAATCCAGAACCAGAAGGCGCGCTTGCCCCAGGTTTCGTTCAGCGTAAAGCCGAACGCTTTCGGGAACCAGTAAGTCACACCGGCCATACAACCGAACACCACACCACCGATAATCACGTTATGGAAGTGAGCAATCAGGAACAGACTGTTGTGCAGGACGAAGTCCGCACCTGGCACCGCCAGCAGAACACCGGTCATACCACCGACAGAGAAGGTGACCAGGAAGCCTACGGTCCACAGCATCGCAGAGTGCATCTGAATGCGGCCCTGGTACATGGTAAACAGCCAGTTAAAGATTTTAACCCCGGTAGGAATGGCGATAATCATCGTCATGATACCGAAGAAGGCGTTGACGTTCGCGCCCGCACCCATGGTGAAGAAGTGGTGCAGCCAAACGATGAACGACAACACGGTGATGGCGATGGTTGCCCATACCAGCGAGGTGTAACCGAACAGACGCTTTTTCGAGAAGGTCGCAGTGACTTCAGAGAAGACACCAAAGACCGGCAGAACAAGAATGTACACCTCTGGATGACCCCAAACCCAGATCAGGTTGACGTACATCATCATGTTACCGCCCATATCATTGGTAAAGAAATGGAAGCCGAGGTAACGATCAAGTGTCAACAGTGCCAGCGTAACGGTCAGAACCGGGAACGCAGCGATGATCAGGACGTTGGTGCACAGTGATGCCCAGGTAAATACTGGCATTTTGAACAGGTCCATGCCCGGTGCACGCATCTTCAGAATGGTAACGAAGAAGTTAATACCGGTCAGCGTGGTACCAATACCGGAAAGCTGGAGACTCCAGATCCAGTAATCAACCCCCACGCCAGGACTGTACTCTGCCCCCGACAGCGGTGGATAGGCCAGCCAGCCTGTTTGTGCGAATTCACCGACACCCAGAGACAGGTTAACCAGGATTACACCAATCGCGGTAAACCAGAAGCTCAGGTTGTTCAGGAACGGGAAGGCAACGTCACGTGCACCAATTTGCAAAGGTACCGCGATGTTCATCAGGCCCACAACGAACGGCATCGCCACGAAGAAGATCATGATCACGCCGTGCGCGGTGAAGATCTGGTCGTAGTGATGCGGCGGCAGTATGCCTGCTTCCCCGGCCGAAGCCAGAACCTGCTGGGTACGCATCATTACCGCATCGGCAAAGCCGCGCAGCAGCATGACGAAGGCCATGATGATATACATGATACCCAGTTTTTTGTGGTCGATGGAGGTGAACCATTCTGACCACAGATATTTCCACTTACCGAAATAAGTGATGGCGGCGACAAGCGCCAGACCTGCGATGATGATACCGGCGACCGTGACCATGACAATCGGCTCATGGAACGGTATAGCATCCAGTGTTAATTTTCCGAACATCGTATTATTCCTCGGCTCCCGCGGTAGCGGTGTGACTCATGTCCATGCCTTTATGCTCAGGCATGTCCATCTTCCCGTGGCTATGCATGAACTTGTTGATGACCTGCAAGAACAGTTCAGGATTAGCAGAAGAGAAATATTCCACCGGGTGATTTTCGCTTGGTACCGCTACTTTTTCGAAATCATCCATCGTTGTCAGCGTGTTAGGTGCCGCTTTAACTTTGGCAACCCACTGCTGGAACTCCGCGTCGTCTTTGGTGGCAATGGCTTTAAACTTCATACCAGAGAAACCGCGACCACTGAAGTTGGCGGAAATACCGTCGAAAGTTCCTGGCTCGTTGGCAATCAGATGCAGTTTAGTCTGCATGCCTGCCATCGCGTAGATCTGGCTACCGAGCGTAGGAATAAAGAAGGAGTTCATAACGGAATTAGAGGTGATTTTGAAGTTAACCGGTGTATTCGCCGGGAAAGCGATCTGGTTAACGGTCGCAATACCTTGTTCTGGATAAATGAACAGCCATTTCCAGTCCAGGGCAATCACATCAATTTCAACCGGTTTCACGTCTGACACCAGCGGTTTGCTCGGCTCCAGGGCGTGGGTTGATTTCCAGGTCAGCACACCAAGGAAAACAATGATCAGGATCGGAATGGTCCAGACCACGGCTTCCACTTTGTTAGAGTGTGACCAGTTAGGGCTGTATTTGGCATTCGTGTTTGAAGCCCGATATTTCCAGGCAAACACGATGGCCATCAAGACTGCAGGTATCACGACGATCATCATCAGACCAAAAGCGGTCAGGATCAGCGAACGTTGCTCCAGCGCAATCTGTCCTTTGGGATTTAACAATGCATTATCGCAGCCACTCATTAATAAAGTGCCTGCGATTAATGACAAAATCCCCAAACTTTTATTGTATTTACTGAGTCTCATTTAACGACCTCAATGACAAAGGGCTCTATTGTCGTTTAAGTGTGCGCGCATTTTACGGGAAGGTTTATGCAGTGTAAACCAGCTTAAGGATGTGTCAGAACCATGTTGACACCTTTTGCTAAGGGTGTCACAGATGTTGTTCTCGGTGACAAATTATTAACGTGGACAAGCAGTTGGCGGCAATATAACAAAAAGAGATGGATACAGGGTTAAACAAAAGTGGTAAAGGAATAACCCTGACTTTAATCACCCAATTATTTAACAATGTTGCATCATTTATTCGATTATTTTTAACCAAATTAATTGCGCACCGGTTTTAAATATCAGGGGGGAATCCCCCCGGTGAGTGAAATAATTTTTTGTAAATTGACACGCAAAGACAAATTAGGCGCGCTTAATCGACTGTACGAAATTGCGGCGAAATCACGAGCCGTTATCGGATAACGGCGGAGTCCTCTGCTTTCTGCAGCGCACGATAATCCAGCACCACACCGAATAGTACACCACAAAGCGCCAGCGTCATACCGGCCTCAAACAAGGGAATCAGCACGGCCGACAGGCGAGTCAGGCCCGCGGCGTCCAGCGCCAGCGCAAGCAGCCATAAAGCCAGCAATCCACAGCCGCCGGCAAACAGGCGGTTTGTCCAGCGGTAGCCCGATGCAAAGCGGGTACGCGGCAAAAACTGCCCGGTTTTTTGTGTGAAATCCAGCGTGCTGCGACAAAATGCTAACAGCGCCAGGCCGGGTAGGCCAGCCAGTACGGTAAAGGCATAAAAGGTTGGCCAGCCCCACCATTCCACTAAAAAACCCGCCACAGGGCCGACGTAAACGCGGCCGACCGCTGATAACGCGGACAGCAGCGCGAACTGCGTGGCGGAAAAGGATTTATTACACAGCGTCATCAGTAGCGCGACGAAAGCCGCCGTGCCCATTCCGCCACACAGGTTTTCGATAAACACCGCGCTCGCCATGCTCCACAGATGTTTGTCGGTGACGGCCAGTAGCCAATAGCCAAAATTGGATACCGCCTGCAACAGGCCAAAAATCATCAGGGCGCGAAACAGGCTCAGGCGCTGCATCAGCACGCCACCATAGAGCGCCCCGATAATGGTGGCCAGCAGGCCAAGCGTCTTATTCACCAGGCCAACATCGCCCGGATTGAAGCCCACGCCACGGATTAAAAACGTGGTGGTGAGCGAGGCGGCAAACGCATCGCCCAGCTTGTAAAGAATGATCAGGGTAATCAGCAGCCAGGCGTTGTTGCGGTTAAAAAAGTCCCGCAGCGGATCAACCACCGCCTGACGTAATGAGCGGGGCGCGGACTGGCGGTCATCCGGCTCGTCAGCCATAAACGTTGCTACGATGCAGGGCACCAGTAGCAGCGCCATCAGCCAGTAAGTTGCTCGCCAGCCGAGGTAGCGATCGGCCAGCCATAACGCCAGACCTCCCGATATCAGCATGGCCAGCCGATAACCGAGAACCGTAATGGCCGCACCGCTTCCGCGCTCTTCCGGCGGCAACACGTCCGTTTTCCACGCATCAAATACAATATCCTGTGACGCAGAACAGAACGCGATTAACACCGCCAGCGCCGCCATCAGGGTCAAATCCCGGCTGGGCTGCATGAACCCCATCGTGATGATGCTGGCCACTAGCGCCAGTTGGGTGAGCAGCAACCATCCTTTGCGGCGACCAAGAAAAGGTGGCGTGTAGCGATCCATCATGGGTGACCAGAGAAACTTAAATACGTAGGCCTGGCCAACCAGCGAAAAGAAACCAATGGTTTTCAGATCGATATTATCCACGGTCATCCACGCCTGTAACGTTCCACCCGTTAATGCCAGTGGCAACCCGGATGCAAATCCCAGCAGGAGTAAAACAGCGGCATTTTTTTGACGGAAGACGCGGAAGTAGTGATTCATACTGACCTTGAGAAGGGCCCGGCGTCATGCCGGGCAGGGGACAAAATTAGCGGGCGTTCTGCTTGATAAATTCGTTGACGCTGGTGTCCTGCGCCATATCCGCAATCACGTCGCTCAGCGTTGAGTTAACCGCATTGGTGATTTTCTGGTTACTTGCGCTGAATGCACCTTCTACGCTGTAGGTCTGACGGTAGTTTTTGATCTGCTTATTGCCGTTTTTCGCGGTAGCAATAATAGAAATGTCCGCCTTGGTCGTAATGCTGTAACGCACGTCGCCCTGGGTGACGTCGGCATACAGATTATTAACAATGATTTGCAGATCCACTGCGCCATTAGGCCCTACCATATAGCCGCGTGCGGTCATCTGTTTTTCCAGCACTTCCTGCAGTAAGAAACGCAGGTCGCGTGAAGGGGTCAGACTGACCAGTTGGCCATCACGGTTCACTTTTGCCAGCGCCTGATCGCGGCGCTGGTCTGCGCCGTTAATGCTGACGGTGATGCCCATCAGGCTGGGATCGCGCTGCGGCAGCTGAATCTTGGGTTGGATTGTCAGTGTGTTGTTGCTGGAAGCACAGCCGGCCAGAATAAAGGCAGCCAGCAGTGGGAATAACAGTTTTTTCAACATACGCTTTCTCGTTAGTGTCATGGGTTGGTGTGCAAAAACTGCGGCCATCATAGCAAAGCGGTGCAGTGAATAAAGCCCCCTGCTAGAGGTAAAGTGAGCGCTGCGGCTTTCCGCCCCCGCTTTCTGGCATAAACAGCAGGCTGATAAGGCGCGCGATACGGCCAGCGGAATGATAATATTCCGCCCGTCACCGCGTAGAGTGGCCGAAAACCAACTAATATTTAAACAGATGGGGCACAGCGCTCGCCATTGAGGGTAAAACCATGATTCGAGAACAGATAGAAGAGAAGCTGCGCCTGGCTTTTGAGCCGGCTCATCTGGAGGTCCACGATGAAAGCTACCGACACAACGTGCCTGCCGGTTCGGAAAGTCACTTTAAAGTCGTGATCGTCAGTGACCGTTTTACCGGCCAGCGTTTCCTGGCGCGCCATCGCGCAATTTACAGCGAACTCAGCGCGGAGCTGGCGGGAAGCGTCCATGCCCTTGCGTTGCACACTTACACCTTGAAAGAGTGGGAAGGATTGCAGGATACGGTACTGGCTTCACCTCACTGCCGGGGCGCCGGAACGCTAGCCTGATTGCCCGCGTTTTAAACGGCCTTCGGGCCGTTTTTTGCGTTTAAGGGTGGCTAAACGCGATCTGTGGCTCAAAAAAACAGCAAACTCCCTGAAAAGTGGTGACTTAGCATCCTCGACTCATCTCAGCGATACCGCTATAATGCTGCGTCTATTTTTCCGGAATGTCTTCGGGACGCTTCTGGTAACAGGGATCAGGTTCTCTTCACGGAAGCCGTCCCGGTTGTTGGATACGGCGCATTAACCAATGTGTGGTGTCTGAAGTTGACCGAGCACGTGATTTTTTGAGGTAACAAGATGCAAGTTTCTGTAGAAACCACTCAGGGCCTGGGCCGTCGCATTACGATTACTGTCGCTTCTGACAGCATCGAGAGCGCCGTTAAAAAAGAACTGGTGGATGTGGCGAAGAAAGTCCGTATCGATGGTTTCCGTAAAGGCAAAGTGCCAATGAACATCGTGGCACAGCGCTATGGTGCTTCTGTGCGCCAGGACGTGCTGGGCGATCTGATGACGCGTAACTTTGTTGACGCCATCATTAAAGAGAAAATTAATCCGGCTGGCGCACCGAACTACGTGCCAGGCGAATACACCGAAGGTCAGGACTTTACCTATGCGGTAGAATTCGAAGTGTATCCAGAAGTTGAGCTGAAAGGCCTGGAAAACATCGAAGTCGAGAAGCCACAGGTTCAGGTGACTGACGCGGATGTGGATACCATGCTGGAAACCCTGCGTAAGCAGCAGGCTAACTGGATTGAAACCGATGCAGCAGCCGGCGCAGAAGACCGCGCGACTATCGATTTCACCGGTTCTGTTGACGGTGAAGAATTCGAAGGCGGCAAAGCCTCTGATTTCGTTCTGGCGATGGGCCAGGGCCGCATGATCCCAGGTTTTGAAGAGGGCGTTGTCGGTCATAAAGCAGGCGAAACCTTCACTATCGACGTGAAATTCCCTGATGACTACCATGCGGAAAACCTGAAAGGGAAAGACGCGAAGTTCGAGATCGTGTTGAAGAAAGTTGAAACGCGTGAACTGCCAGAACTGACTGAAGAATTCATTAAACGTTTCGGCGTGGAAGAGGGTTCAGTTGACGGTCTGCGTGCCGAAGTGCGCAAGAACATGGAACGTGAGCTGAAAGGCGCTATTCGTAACCGCGTGAAAACCCAGGCTATCGACGGTCTGGTTGACGCAAACCCAATTGACGTGCCAGCTGCGCTGATCGACAGCGAAATCGACGTTCTGCGTCGTCAGGCTGCACAGCGCTTTGGTGGTGACGAGAAGCAGGCGCTGGAACTGCCACGTGAGCTGTTCGAAGAGCAGGCAAAACGTCGCGTTGTTGTCGGTCTGCTGCTGGGCGAAGTGATCCGCACCCATGAGCTGAAAGCTGACGAAGACCGCGTGAAAGTGCTGATCGAAGAGATGGCTTCTGCCTACGAAGATCCGCAGGAAGTGATCGAGTTCTACAGCAAGAATAACGAGCTGATGAACAACATGCGCAACGTTGCGCTGGAAGAGCAGGCTGTTGAAGCCGTGCTGGCGAAAGCGAAGGTTTCTGAGAAAGAAACTAACTTCCAGGAACTGATGAATCAGACCGCTCAGGCCTAATCATCTTTTTAACCGGTTGTGCTAAAGCCCGCGCCTGAAAAGTCGCGGGCTTTTTTCTGTATTACGCTTGCTGCCAGTCGGTTTGTCGCTATTTGGCTAATTTTTAGGCAAATTGTTCACGCATCGCTTTTTCCTGGTTAGCGATTGATGAAAAGGTTGTTATGCTTGAAACAACTGAGCAGCATCCCAAGATACAGGGAGTATGCAAAAACAGTTCGGCTGACTGATTAACCGTCCTGAAGTTGTCGGTAAGAGGCAGAGCATAGTTTTTGTCGCTCGTCTTACGTAAAATCGGTACAGAATGTTGCCAACGAAATTTATCCAGGAGACGGTAATGTCATACAGTGGCGATCGTGAGTTTATTGCACCGCACAATGCGTTGGTGCCAATGGTGGTCGAGCAAACCTCGCGCGGCGAGCGTTCATACGACATCTATTCCCGTCTGCTTAAAGAACGCGTAATCTTCCTTACCGGTCAGGTGGAAGATCACATGGCTAACCTGATTGTGGCCCAGATGCTGTTTCTGGAAGCAGAGAATCCGGAAAAAGATATTTACCTTTATATCAACTCACCGGGTGGCGTGATTACTGCCGGGATGTCAATTTATGACACCATGAAGTTTATCAAGCCGGACGTCAGTACCATTTGTATGGGCCAGGCCTGTTCAATGGGGGCTTTCCTGTTGACTGCCGGGACGAAGGGCAAGCGTTTCTGCCTGCCAAACTCACGCGTGATGATTCACCAACCGCTGGGTGGCTATCAGGGACAGGCAACTGACATTGAGATCCACGCGCGCGAAATCCTGAAGGTGAAGCAGCGCATGAACGAACTGATGGCGGAGCACACCGGCAAGTCACTGGAAGAAATTGAGCGTGACACCGAGCGTGACCGTTTCCTCTCCGCCAGCGAAGCGGTAGAGTATGGATTGGTCGATTCCATCCTGACGCATCGCCAATAAGCCCTAACTTCGCCTTGTCTCTGGTCTATAGTTAACAGGACAAGGTGATAATGGGTTGAATGAACATCGGCCGTGTACCCACGGCCAGTGCTGTACTTCAGGTACGGCCTGAGAATAAGAAGAGGTTAACTGATGACAGATAAGCGCAAAGACGGTTCAGGAAAGTTGCTGTACTGCTCTTTTTGCGGCAAAAGCCAGCATGAAGTGCGTAAGCTGATTGCCGGGCCGTCAGTGTATATCTGCGATGAGTGCGTTGATCTGTGTAACGACATTATTCGCGAAGAGATAAAAGAGGTTGCCCCGCATCGCGAACGTAGCGCCCTGCCTACGCCGCATGAGATCCGCCATCACCTCGACGATTACGTTATTGGTCAGGAAAGGGCCAAGAAAGTGCTGGCCGTGGCGGTGTACAACCACTACAAACGTTTACGCAACGGTGATACCAGCAACGGTATCGAGCTGGGTAAAAGTAATATCCTGCTCATTGGTCCTACCGGGAGCGGTAAAACGCTGCTGGCAGAAACCCTTGCCCGTTTACTGGATGTGCCTTTCACCATGGCGGACGCCACCACCCTGACCGAAGCCGGTTATGTGGGGGAAGACGTTGAAAACATCATTCAGAAACTGCTGCAAAAATGTGACTACGATGTGCAAAAAGCGCAGCGTGGTATTGTCTACATCGATGAAATTGACAAAATTTCACGTAAGTCAGACAACCCATCAATCACCCGTGACGTCTCAGGTGAGGGTGTGCAGCAGGCGTTGTTGAAACTGATTGAAGGTACGGTGGCTGCGGTTCCTCCGCAGGGCGGCCGTAAGCACCCGCAGCAGGAATTTTTGCAGGTTGATACCTCGAAAATTCTGTTTATCTGTGGCGGTGCGTTTGCCGGGCTGGATAAGGTTATCTCACAACGCGTTGAAACCGGGTCAGGCATTGGCTTTGGCGCCACCGTGAAAGGCAAATCGCAGAAAGCAACGGAAGGCGAGCTGCTGTCACAGTGTGAGCCGGAAGATTTGATCAAGTTTGGTCTGATCCCGGAATTCATTGGCCGTCTTCCTGTCGTCGCGACGCTTAATGAGCTGAGTGAAGAGGCGCTGATTCAGATTCTGCGCGAGCCAAAAAATGCGCTTACCAAGCAGTACCAGGCGTTGTTTAACCTGGAAGGCGTTGATCTGGAATTCCGTGATGAAGCCCTGACGGCGATTGCGAAAAAGGCGATGTCACGTAAAACCGGCGCGCGCGGTCTGCGTTCTATCGTGGAAGGTGCACTGCTGGAAACGATGTACGATCTGCCTTCTATGGACGACGTCGAGAAAGTCGTGATTGATGAGTCAGTCATTGAGGGGCAGTCCGAACCCATGCTGATTTATGGCAAGCATGAAGCTCAGGCTTCTGGCGAATAAGTAAACAAATCGTCCACATTGTGCCATCTATAAAGGGGAAAATCTTTCCCCTTTTGCATTTCTCACCGTTGTGACATTGAATGTCTGACAATCATCCCCATATACTCAGACACCTGTGGGTTTAACCGCATACCTGCCTGTGCGGTACCCATCACCTGGCGGACACGAAACTAAGAGAGAGCTCTATGAATCCTGAGCGTTCTGAACGCATTGAAATCCCCGTCTTGCCTTTGCGCGACGTGGTAGTTTATCCGCACATGGTAATTCCGTTGTTTGTTGGCCGGGAAAAATCAATTCGGTGCCTCGAAGCCGCAATGGATCATGATAAAAAGATCATGCTGGTCGCACAGAAAGAGGCTTCAACGGATGAACCTGGCATAAACGATCTTTTTTCAGTGGGTACCATCGCCTCCGTTTTGCAGATGCTAAAACTGCCAGACGGTACGGTGAAAGTGCTGGTTGAAGGCTTGCAGCGTGCCAACATCACGACGCTTGCCGACAACGGCGATCACTTTGTAGCCCAGGCTGAATATCTGGTTTCACCAGAGATCGAAGAGCGTGAGCAGGAAGTGCTGGTGCGCACGGCGATCAATCAGTTTGAAGGTTACATCAAGCTGAATAAAAAGATCCCGCCTGAGGTCTTAACCTCCCTGAACAATATTGATGATGCGGCGCGCCTGGCGGATACGGTTGCGGCGCATATGCCATTGAAACTCGCGGACAAACAGTCCGTGCTGGAGATGTCAGACGTTAACGAGCGTCTGGAATATCTGATGGCGATGATGGAGTCTGAGATCGATCTGCTGCAGGTTGAAAAACGCATACGCAACCGCGTGAAAAAGCAGATGGAAAAGAGCCAGCGTGAGTACTACCTGAATGAGCAGATGAAGGCCATTCAGAAAGAGTTAGGCGAGATGGATGATACGCCTGACGAGTACGAAGCGTTAAAACGCAAAATCGATGCGGCTAAAATGCCGCAGGAAGCGCGTGAAAAAGCCGAAGCCGAACTGCAGAAGCTGAAAATGATGTCGCCTATGTCTGCAGAGGCAACAGTGGTGCGCGGCTACATCGACTGGATGGTGCAGGTTCCGTGGAACGCGCGCAGCAAAGTGAAGAAAGACCTGCGCAAAGCCCAGGAAACGCTGGACACGGACCACTATGGTCTGGAACGCGTGAAAGACCGTATCCTTGAGTACCTTGCGGTGCAAAGTCGCGTCAGCAAAATCAAAGGGCCGATTCTTTGCCTGGTCGGACCGCCGGGCGTGGGTAAAACCTCGCTGGGACAGTCCATCGCAAAAGCGACTGGCCGTAAATACGTTCGTATGGCGTTGGGCGGCGTGCGCGATGAAGCGGAAATCCGTGGTCACCGCCGCACCTATATTGGCTCAATGCCGGGCAAGTTGATCCAGAAAATGGCGAAAGTGGGGGTAAAAAACCCGCTGTTCCTGTTGGATGAAATCGACAAAATGTCCTCGGATATGCGCGGCGATCCGGCATCCGCACTGCTGGAAGTGCTGGATCCGGAACAGAATATCGCGTTTAACGATCACTATCTGGAAGTGGATTACGATCTCTCCGATGTGATGTTCGTGGCAACGTCAAACTCCATGAATATTCCGGCACCGCTGCTGGATCGTATGGAGGTGATTCGCCTGTCGGGGTATACCGAAGACGAAAAGCTCAACATCGCGAAACAGCATTTGCTGCCGAAGCAGATTGAGCGCAATGCCTTGAAAGCCGCTGAGATCAGCGTTGAAGACAGCGCGATTGTGGGCATCATTCGTTATTACACGCGTGAAGCCGGCGTACGTAGCCTGGAACGTGAACTGTCCAAACTGTGCCGTAAAGCCGTGAAGACGCTGCTGATGGATAAAACCAAAAAGCACATCACCATCAATAGTGAGAACCTCAAGGATTTCCTTGGCGTTCAGCGTTTTGACTATGGTCGTGCGGACAGCGAAAACCGTGTAGGCCAGGTAACCGGTCTTGCCTGGACAGAAGTGGGCGGGGATTTGCTGACAATCGAAACCGCCTGTGTACCGGGTAAAGGGAAACTGACCTATACCGGTTCACTGGGTGAAGTGATGCAGGAGTCGATTCAGGCCGCCCTGACCGTCGTGCGCGCACGTGCAGAGAAACTGGGTATCAACGGTGACTTTTACGAAAAACGTGATATCCACGTGCACGTACCAGAAGGGGCAACACCGAAGGATGGCCCGAGTGCCGGTATCGCGATGTGTACGGCGCTGGTGTCCTGTCTGACGGGTAACCCGGTGCGGTCAAATGTGGCGATGACCGGCGAGATCACGCTGCGTGGTCAGGTGCTGCCGATTGGTGGACTGAAAGAGAAGCTGCTGGCAGCGCACCGTGGTGGCATTAAAGTGGTCCTGATTCCGGACGAGAACAAGCGCGATCTGGAAGAAATTCCACAGAACGTGATTGCCGATTTGGAAATCCATCCGGTTAAGCGCATCGAAGAAGTATTGAACCTTGCACTGGAAAACGCGCCTTACGGCATGCAGGTCGCTACCGCAAAATAGTGATTAATGGCATAAACCGTTAAAAAGCAGAGCTGGCAACACCAATTGGTGCTTGCCAGCTTTTTTTTGTGCCGCTAATTTAGGTGGCTGCTGAACCATCGTTATAAGAGGATTACCGTTGTTTCAGCTTATAAGGCTTGATATAACTTGCTGCGCGTTCGTACCCGACAGGAAGCGTGGGTACGATGTGAAATAATAAAGAGGGGATGAATAGAGTGAATAAGTCACAACTGATCGATAAAATTGCTGCCGATGCCGACATTTCTAAAGCAGCAGCAGGACGTGTGTTAGATGCATTTATGGGCTCTGTTTCTGATGCGCTGAAAGGCGGAGATGAAGTGGCGCTGGTGGGATTCGGCACTTTCTCAGTACGTGAGCGCGCAGCGCGCACAGGCCGTAACCCACAAACCGGTAAAGAGATCACTATCCCGGCAGGTAAAGTACCGGGTTTCCGTGCAGGTAAAGCACTGAAAGACGCTGTCAACTAATGACAACGCCACCACTCATTAACACATTTTCTTGAGTGGATTAGAGGACGGTTAACGCGTTCTCATGTAACATACGGGCACATCGATAAGATGTGCCTTTTTTTATATCCAGAGAGGCAGTAAAGGTCGCAAGGCTTGTCTCAACAGGATTATTGCTGCCAGCAAGATTTGCAGCTGAGTAATGCGCCGGGAAGAGGGCGTTATTGCGACAGGGCTTTACATTCACACTACAGCGGAGTGTTGTCATACCATGATGGACAATTTACGCGCGGCGTCGAACCATGTCGTGCTCAAGATTATTTTGGGGTTGATCATTCTCTCCTTTGTGCTGACCGGCGTTGGCAACTATCTGATTGGCGGCAACAATGATTATGCGGCCAAAGTGAACGGTCAGGAGATCAGCCGGGCGCAGTTAGATCAGGCATTTAACAGCGAACGTAACCGCCAGCAGCAGATGCTGGGCGACCAGTTCTCGCAGCTTGCAGGTAACGATGGTTACATGCAGCAGATGCGCCAGCAGGCGCTGTCGCAGCTGATCGATCAGGCCTTACTGGACAGCTACATCAAAGATCTGCACATTGCCATCAGTGACGATCAGGTTAAGCAGGCGATTTTCAATCAGGCTGCTTTCCAGACGAACGGTAAGTTTGATAACGCCAAATATAACGCGATGATCGGCAACATGGGCTTTACTGCCGACCAGTATGCGGAAGCGCTGCGCAAGCAGCTGGCGACACAGCAGCTCATCAACGCCATCGCCAACACCGACTTTATGCTGAAAAATGAAACCAGCAAGCTGGTGGATTTGGTGGCGCAGAAGCGCGATATTCAGACCGCAACCCTGGACGTGAATGCACTTGCGGCGAAGCAGACCGTCAACGATGACGAGATCAACCAGTATTATCAGCAGCATAAAAACAGCTTTATGGCGCCTGAACAGTTCCGGGTCAGCTATATCAAACTGGATGCGGCAGGCATGCAGGAAAACGCCAGCGATGCGGATATTCAGGCCTGGTACGATCAGCATAAAGCGGATTACACCCAGCCACAGCGCGATCGCTACAGCGTCATTCAGACCAAAACGGAAGCCGATGCCAACGCCATTCTGGCTCAGCTGAAAAGCGGTGCTGATTTTGCCGAACTGGCGAAAACCAAATCCATTGACCCGATTTCTGCCCGCAAAGGCGGCGATATGGGCTGGCTGGAACCTTCTACCACGCCGGATGAGCTGAAAAATGCCGGGCTGAAAGAGAAAGGCCAGCTGTCAGGCGTGATCAAGTCTTCCGTTGGCTTCCTGATCGCGCGCCTCGACGATATTATCCCTGAGCAGGTCAAGCCGCTGGCCGACGTGCGTAGTGAGGTGGCGGATGAGGTCAAGCAGGAAAAAGCAGTGGATGCCTTCTATAAGCTGCAGCAGAAGGTGAGTGAAGCGGCCAGCAATGATAATGAGTCTCTTGCGGGCGCGGAGCAGGCGTCGGGCATGAAAGCCACAGAAACGGGCTGGTTTAGCCGTGACGACGTGCCGAAAGATCTCGATTTTGACGCGGTGAAACAGGCAATTTTCAACGGCGGGCTTGTTGGACAAAATGGCGCGCCAGGCAATAACTCTGACATCATCAGTGTGGATGGCGATCGTGCCTTCGTGTTGCGTATCAGTGAGCACAAACCTGAAGCGGTTGAACCGCTGGAGAAGGTTAAAGCACAGATTATCGACACGTTGAAACACGACAAAGCGACGCAGCAGGCTAAAGCCCAGGCCGATAAACTGTTAGCCGACCTCAAAGCCGGAAAACAAGATGTGCTTAAAGCGGCAGGCCTGACCCTGAGCGCCAGTAAAACGGTTGATCGAAATACGCAGGATCCGGTGGCACAGGCTGCCTTTAACCTGCCACAGCCTGAGGATAACAAACCCTCCTGGGGCGTCAGCGAAGATATGCAGGGCAATGTGGTTCTGGTGGCGGTGGATAAGGTCAGCACCGGTACGATGCCACAGGCGCAGATTAATGAAATGGTCAAAGGCGTCACGCAGAACAACGCGCAGCTTGCCTTTGAAGCATTGCTGCAAAATCTGCGTAAAGAGGCCAAAATCAAATACGGTGCCGCTGCCCAGCAGATGCAGTGATCCTCGCAAATTTCAGATAATGACTGAAACAACCCAAGGCCGCTTATGCGGCCTTTTCCATTTTTAACCTTTGCCGTTTGAGGGCAGGTTATTGTCGTGACAACCTGAGCCTGCTGTTTAACACAAGGAGAAACACAGCATGGCTAAACCCAACTTACACGCCTTTTATCTTTCCCTCGCCCTGTGTGGCGCGCTGTATCAAATGCCTCTTTCAGCGGCAGAAACCCCAAGTGAAACCCAGGCCGCGCAGGTTTCCATGCCGCAGCAGGAGCTGGTCAGCATAAACGACGCGACGGCAGAGCAGCTATCAAAGGCGATGAACGGGGTGGGCCTCAAGAAGGCGCAGTCTATCGTCAGCTATCGTGAAGAGTACGGGCCGTTTACGGCTATCGATCAGTTGAAAGAGGTGCCCGGCTTTGGCAATGCCCTGGTTGAAAGAAACCTGTCGCGTCTGAAATTGTGAAGTGATGCGCAACTCTGATGCTTAACCTGCTGTTACGGGCGGACTCTGCTAAAGTGAACAGGTCCAACCAGTTAATCTATAGCAGCAGGAGAACAGGAATGCAGACCACGATAAAAGTGCGCGGCTATCATCTGGATGTCTATCAGCATGTTAACAATGCTCGTTATCTGGAGTTTTTAGAAGAAGCGCGCTGGCAATGGCTGGAAGAAGCGGACGCCTTTAATTGGTTGCTTGAGCAGAAACTGGCCTTTGTGGTGGTAAACATCAACATCAATTATCGTCGCCCGGCGGTGCTGGGCGATGTACTGGAGATCAGCAGCGACATCACGCAGCTTAATGGAAAAAGCGGCATCATTTCTCAGCGGGTTCTTTTAGCGGGTGGTGAGACTGTTGTTGCAGATGCGGCACTGACCTTCGTGTGCATCGACCTGCGTTCCCAGAAAGCCGTCCCGCTGGAAGGCGAACTGCGGCAGCGACTGGAAAGACTGATGTCTTAACTGATGTCTTAACTGATGTCTTAACTGATGTCTTAACTCATGTCATCAAGGCGGCGGCTATCTGTCGCCGCCGCGCCCGAGGTTACGGCAAACCGGTTTTTGCCTTCATGGCTGCCATAATACCGGGGCGATCCTGCAGATAAGCATTCAGGCCGTTTGAGCGCAGATGACAGGCGGCACATTCGCCACAGCCGTCACCTTTGATGCCGTTATAACAGGTGAGCGTCTCTTCGCGGATCAACGTAAGCTGCTGCCAGTAATCGGCCAGCGCCCAGGTTTCGGCTTTATTAAGCCACATCAACGGGGTTTCAAAACGAACATCGCGCGCCATGCCAAGGCCGATCGCGTGGTTAAGCGCTTTGACGAACTCGTCGCGACAGTCGGGATAACCGGAGAAGTCGGTTTCGCAAACGCCGGTGATGACGGCTTCCGCTTCAACCTGATACGCGTAAACCGAGGCCAGGGTCAGAAACAGAATATTGCGGCCCGGCACAAAAGTGCTCGGCAGGCCGCTAGCCTCGGGATCATAAGCGGGAACCGGAATGCTGTCGCGCGTCAGGCTGCTGACGGCCAGTTCATTCAGCATGGTCACATCGAGTACCTTGTGCGCCCGGGCGCCCAGTTTAAAGGAAATATCCCGGGCCACGTCAATCTCTTCACGATGACGTTGACCATAGTCGAAGGTCACACAGTGCACTTCATCGTAATGCTGTAGGGCCTGAACCAGGCAGGTGGTGGAGTCTTGTCCACCGCTAAATACGACAACGGCGCGTTTCATGGCACGTCCCAATAATAAAAATTGGTGCTTATGGTAATACCTGAACGCGCGGCTGAACAGCTGCAGGGGCAATAACTGGCCCGATCTCGCTCTTCTTAAACCCTTAAACCCGTTAGTCAAGGTCTGATAGCGCACTAGCCCAGTTCGCGCTGCCAGGGCGTAATATCGCCAATGTGCTCGACAACCCACTCAGGTTGATAGTAAGTATCAGGATAACGTTCTCCGCTGTCGCACAGCAGTGTCACCAGCGAGCCCTGCTCGTGGTTATCGCGTAAGCGTTTTGCCACCTGCATCATGCCCCAGAAGTTGGTGCCGGTAGACGGGCCCGGTTTGCGTCCCAGCAGCGTTTCCAGCTTCAGCATGGCGGCAATTGATGCGCCATCCGGTACGCGAAGCATTTCGTCAATAACATCGGGCATAAAGGAAGGCTCGACGCGTGGACGACCAATGCCTTCAATCATGCTGCCACGATTGCTGGTCAGGGTGGCGTCACGGTTGTGCCAGTAGTCATAAAAAACGGAATGCTGCGGATCAACGACCAGTAATCGCGTATCGCATCCCTGATAGCGAATATAGCGTCCCAGCGTGGCCGAGGTACCGCCAGTGCCGGCACTCATAATCAGGGTGTGAGGAACGGGAAAGGGTTCGTTTGCCATCTGACGGAAGATGCTTTCAGCAATGTTGTTGTTGCCGCGCCAGTCGGTGGCCCGTTCCGCGTAGGTAAACTGATCCATAAAATGGCCGTTCAGTTCCCGAGCGAGGCGCTCGGATTCTGCATAGAGCTGACAGGGATCGCTGACAAAGTGACACTGACCGCCGTAAAAGGTGATCTGCTCAATTTTACGCTTCGCGGTGCTGGCGGGCATGACGGCAATAAAAGGCAAGCCCAGCAGGCGGGCAAAATAGGCTTCAGACACGGCCGTACTGCCCGAAGATGCCTCAATAACCGGCGTATCTTGTTTAATCCAACCGTTGGCCAACGCGTACAGAAACAGAGAGCGCGCCAGACGATGTTTCAGACTTCCGCTGGGATGCGTGCTTTCATCTTTGAGATAGAACCTGATGCCCGGAAAATCCGGCAAACTGAAGCGAATTAAGTGTGTGTCCGCTGAGCGTTGAAAATCAGCGTTAATTTCGTTAATCGCGTGGCGTACCCAGCATGTTGACATGGCGTTCATTTCCGGTCGGATGAAAGTCATTATTTTAAGGCACGTGTAGGAAAAAGAGCTTGCTGGTTTTGCGTTAAAATGGCGGTAATGGAGAAAATATTTCTACCGGAGGGCCGTATGCCAGATAAAATTGACCTTAAACTGTTGGCTATGCTGCAGCAGGACTGCACCACTTCACTCCAGGTACTGGCAGATGCGGTTAATCTCACCACGACGCCCTGTTGGAAGCGCCTTAAAAAGCTGGAAGAAGACGGCATTATTCGCGGACGGGTCGCTCTGCTGGATAATGAAAAGCTTGGCCTCTGTCTCACGGCCTTTATGTTTGTCAAAACCACCCAGCACAGCAAAGCCTGGTATCAGGAGTTCGTCTCGGTGGTGCAGAGCATGCCGGAAGTGATGGGCTTTTACCGTATGGCCGGTGAGTACGATTATTTACTGCGTATTCAGGTTGCCGACATGAAAAGTTATGATGCCTTTTATAAGCGTTTAGTTAATGGTGTAACAGGCCTGATCGATGTGACCTCCAGCTTCGCGATGGAAGAGATTAAATACACGACAGCCCTGCCTGTTGGCCCCTGAGTATCTGAGATTGAGAGCAGCCTTGTGCGATTATTCAGCCAGTTAAGTTGGTATTTTATCCGTGAGTGGCGGCGTTATCTGGGCGCCGTCACCTTACTGATCGTTATTGCCGTTCTGCAGTTGCTGCCGCCGTGGATTGTCGGGGTGATTGTGGACGGCGTGACCCACCAAAACATGGATGCCCGGCGCATCCTGATGTGGATTGGCATTATGCTGCTGACCGCCGTGGTGGTTTATCTGCTGCGCTATGTCTGGCGCGTGCTGCTGTTTGGCGCATCCTACCAACTGGCCGTTGAGCTGCGAGAGGATTTTTATCGTCAGCTCAGCCGTCAGCAGCCGGCGTTTTACCTGCGTCACCGAACCGGCGATCTCATTGCCCGCGCCACCAACGACGTCGATCGGGTGGTTTTTGCTGCCGGTGAAGGCGTGCTGACGCTGGTGGATTCTCTGGTCATGGGATGCGTTGTGTTAATTGCCATGAGTACACAAATCAGCTGGCAGCTGACGCTGATATCGCTAATACCGATGCCATTCATGGCGTTGGTCATTCACCGCTATGGCGAGCAGCTGCATAACCGTTTCAAACTGGCGCAGGCGGCCTTTTCCAGCCTGAACGATCAGACGCAAGAGAGCCTTACCAGCATCCGAATGATTAAGGCATTTGGGCTGGAGCAACATCAGTCGGCGCAGTTCGCCGATATTGCACGTGATACCGGAGAGAAAAACCTGCGCGTTGCGCGAGTGGATGCGCGTTTTGATCCCACCATTTATATCGCGATTGGCTTTGCCAACCTGCTGGCGATTGGCGGCGGAAGCTGGCTGGTGTGGCATGATCAAATGACGCTGGGGCAGCTCACCAGCTTTGTCATGTACCTGGGATTGATGATCTGGCCGATGCTGGCGCTGGCATGGATGTTTAACATTGTTGAGCGTGGCAGTGCTGCCTGGAGCCGAATTCGCGCGCTGCTTTCTGAGGCACCGGTCGTTGAGGACGGTGATAAAACCTTGCCTGACAGGGCCGGAACGTTACAGGTCTCGATTCGCGAATTCAGCTATCCCGCCAGTTCAGGTGCGATACTGAGCCAGGTTGAATTTCAACTCAAGCCGGGCGATATGCTGGGCCTGTGCGGCCCGACCGGCAGTGGTAAAACGACCTTGCTGAGTTTGATTCAGCGTCACTTCGATATTCAGCAAGGGGATATCCGCTACCATTCCATCCCGCTGCCACAGCTGCGGCTGGACAGCTGGCGCAGCCGTCTCGCCGTCGTCAGTCAGACGCCGTTTCTGTTTTCCGACAGCGTGGCCAATAACATTGCGCTGGGCAGGCCGGATGCCAGTCAGGAGGATATTGAGCAGGCGGCAAAAATGGCCTGCGTCCATGACGATATCTTACGCCTGCCGCAAGGCTACGAAACCGAAGTCGGGGAGCGCGGAGTCATGCTGTCCGGCGGTCAGAAACAGCGTATTTCAATCGCCCGTGCCCTGCTGCTTGATGCGGAGATCCTGGTTCTGGACGATGCGTTGTCAGCCGTGGACGGACGCACAGAACACGAAATTTTGCATAATCTGCGCCTGTGGGGCAAAGGGCGCACGTTGATCATCAGCGCCCACCGCCTGTCGGCACTCACGGAAGCCAGCGAGATTCTGGTGCTGCATCAGGGCACCGTGGCGCAGCGAGGCGACCACGCTGCCCTGACCAACGCGGCGGGCTGGTATCGGGATATGTATCGCTATCAGCAACTGGAAGCCGCGCTGGATGATGATGAAACGGAAAAAGGAGTGCCGCATGGCTAAGTCACAACGTATGTGGCCAACACTTAAACGCCTGCTGAGCTACGGTAAACCGTGGCGCAAATCGCTGTCGCTGGCCGTGTTGATGCTCTGGATTGCCGCCGCCGCCGAAGTCACCGGCCCGGTTCTGGTGAGTTATTTCATCGATAATCTGGTGGCGAAGCATCAAATGCCCTGGGGCATCGTGGCAGGACTGGTCGTGAGTTTTATTCTGCTGCAGCTGCTGGCCGCCGCTCTGCATTACGGGCAGGCGTTACTGTTTAACCAGGCTGCGATTGGCGTGGTGCAGCGTTTACGCACCGATGCCATGAACGCGGCGCTGCGTCAGCCGCTCGCTGCGTTTGATACCCAGCCGGTGGGTCAGTTGATTTCCCGGGTCACCAACGACACGGAAGTCGTCCGGGATCTGTATGTGACCGTTGTCGCGACGGTCCTGCGCAGCGCCGCGCTGGTGGGCGCAATGATGGTGGCCATGTTCAGCCTGGACTGGCGCATGGCGCTGGTGGCGATGTTGATTTTCCCTATGGTGCTCATCGTCATGCTGATTTATCAGCGCTTCAGTACACCGATAGCGCGTCGCGTTCGCAGCTATCTGGCCGATATCAACAACGGTTTTAACGAAGTGATTAGCGGGATGAGCGTGATTCAGCAGTTCCGCCAGCAGGCACGTTTTGGCGAACGCATGGGGGAAGCCAGCCGCTCTCACTATCTGGCGCGCATGGAAACCCTGCGGCTCGATGGCTTCCTGTTACGGCCGCTTTTAAGCCTGTTTTCGGCGCTGGTGCTGTGCGGGCTGCTGCTGTTATTCAGTTTCTCAATGCCCGGCGTTTTCGAAGTCGGGGTGCTGTACGCGTTTATCACCTATCTGGGACGGCTTAACGAGCCCTTAATCGAACTCACTACGCAGCAGTCGATGTTGCAGCAGGCAGTTGTCGCGGGCGAGCGTATTTTTGAACTGATGGATGCGCCCCAGCAGCACTATGGTGACAGCGATCGACCCATGGCGTCCGGACGCATTACGCTGGATAACCTGAGCTTTGCCTATCGCGATGATCGGGACGTGCTAAGCAACATCTCGCTGGATGTGCCTTCACGCGGCTTTGTCGCTCTGGTCGGTCATACCGGCAGCGGCAAGAGCACGCTGGCAAACCTGTTAATGGGCTACTATCCGGTGACGCGCGGTGAAGTCCGTCTGGACGATCGTCCGTTGGGGCAATATTCCCACCAGGCGCTACGACGCAGCATCGCGATGGTACAGCAGGATCCGGTCGTGCTGGCCGACACGCTGCTGGCCAACGTGCGGCTGGGTCGGGATATTAGCGAAGAAGCCGTGTGGACGGCGCTGGAGCAGGTACAGCTGGCGCCGCTGGCCCGGGCATTGCCTGCAGGTATTCATACCCGACTGGGCGAACAGGGGAATAACCTGTCGGTGGGGCAAAAGCAATTACTGGCGCTGGCGCGCGTACTGGTACAACTGCCGCAGATTCTCATCCTTGATGAAGCCACCGCAAATATCGATTCCGGTACAGAGCAGGCTATTCAGCACACGCTGCGCACCCTGCGTCAGCATACGACGCTGGTGGTTATCGCCCACCGTCTTTCCACCATTACCGAAGCAGACAACATACTGGTGCTGCACCGTGGTCATGTTGTCGAGCAGGGCACGCACCAGCAGCTGCTGGCAGAGGAAGGGCGCTACTGGCAAATGTATCAGTTGCAACAGGTTGGCGATGAACTGGAATCGGCAGCACCGTTAGTCAGTGCAGGGTGATTGCACCTTTTTTGCGCATCTTTTTCTCCATTGTTCCGTCAGGATGCACGCCTTTGAGCGTAACAGCACCAAAGGAGTGCATCCGCTTCGTTTATTAATCCCCCAGTTTTTCCCAGACCGATATTCAGCATTTCCTGAGCCTTATTCCGTCGCGGCCTGATAACGGATTTCGCACAATACTTACATCTGGCACAGCCTTTGCTTAAGTCTCTGCGTGTCCATGAGACTTACTTATTTCAATTCCTTAAGGAGAGGCTATGAAGCTGGTTACCGTCGTAATTAAGCCGTTCAAGCTGGAAGATGTGCGAGAGGCATTATCCTCCATTGGTATTCAGGGACTGACCGTCTCCGAAGTGAAAGGTTTTGGACGTCAGAAAGGGCACGCCGAACTGTACCGTGGTGCGGAATACAGCGTGAACTTTCTGCCCAAGGTCAAAATTGATATCGCCATTGCAGACGACCAACTGGACGAAGTGGTGGACGTAATCAGTAAATCGGCTTACACCGGAAAAATTGGCGACGGCAAGATTTTCGTTGCTGAACTGCAGCGCGTGATTCGCATACGTACCGGCGAAACCGACGAAGCCGCACTGTAAACAAGACTCAGTAATGTGATGGGATGGAAAAAAAATGAATAAAATGCTGACCAAGTTGGGCCTCACCAGCCTGGCACTGTTACCGTCGCTGGCAATGGCTGCTGCGCCTGCCGTTGCAGACAAAGCCGATAACGCCTTTATGATGATTTGCACTACGCTGGTGCTGTTTATGTCAATTCCCGGGATTGCGCTGTTTTACGGCGGCTTGATCCGCGGTAAAAACGTGCTCTCTATGCTCACTCAGGTGGCGGTCACCTTTTCGCTGGTATGTGTGCTGTGGGTGATTTATGGCTACTCACTGGCCTTTAGCGAAGGCAATGCTTTCTTTGGCAGCTTCAACTGGGTGATGCTGAAAAACATTGCGCTGACAGCGGTAATGGGCAGCTTTTATCAATACATCCATGTGGCTTTCCAGGCGTCCTTTGCCTGTATTACCGTGGGGCTGATCGTCGGTGCCATTGCGGAACGTATTCGTTTCTCAGCCGTGCTGATTTTCGTGGCGGTATGGCTGACGCTGGCTTATCTGCCTATCGCGCATATGGTCTGGGCAGGCGGCTTACTGGCTCAGGATGGCGCGCTGGACTTTGCTGGCGGCACGGTTGTGCACATTAACGCGGCGGTTGCCGGACTGGTCGGTGCTTACCTGGTGGGCAAACGTGCAGGCTTCGGCAAAGAGGCATTTAAACCTCACAACCTGCCAATGGTCTTTACCGGTACCGCGATTCTGTATGTCGGCTGGTTTGGCTTCAACGCAGGCTCGGCGTCGGCAGCTAACGAAATTGCCGCACTGGCTTTCCTGAATACCGTTGTGGCGACTGCCGCTGCTGTGCTGGCATGGACCTTCGGCGAGTGGGCGCTGCGTGGTAAACCTTCTCTGTTAGGTGCCTGTTCTGGTTTTATTGCGGGTCTGGTTGCCATTACGCCAGCCTGTGGTTATGTCGGCGTCGGTGGCGCGTTAATTATCGGTTTAGCCGGTGGTCTGGCGGGCATCTGGGGCGTAACAACGCTGAAAAGATGGCTGCGGGTTGACGATCCTTGTGACGTATTCGGCGTTCACGGCGTCTGTGGCATCATCGGCTGCATCCTGACGGGCGTGTTCGCGTCCTCTTCTCTGGGCGGCGTAGGCTATGCACCAGGCGTCACTATGGGGCATCAGGTTGCCGTTCAGCTGTTCAGCGTAGGGGTGACTATCGTCTGGTCTGCCGTGGTGGCCTTCATTGGCTTTAAACTGGCGGATATGATTGTAGGGCTGCGCGTGCCGGAAGAGCAGGAGCGCGAAGGCCTGGACGTCAACAGCCATGGCGAGAACGCATACAACCATTAATTCATCTTTAACGATAAGAGAAAAGGGGCGATTTCGCCCCTTTTTGCTATTCGCTGCGCTGGCGCATCACACCTTCCTGAACCGTTGAGGCCACCAGTTCCCCTTGCCGGTTGTAAAACTCACCGCGTACAAAGCCCCGCGCGCCCGATGCAGAGGTGCTCTCCACGCTGTAGAGCAGCCAGTCGTTAAAATTCAGCTCACGGTGAAACCACATAGAGTGGTCAATCGTTGCCACCTGCATATCGGGTTCCAGAAAGCCTTTGCCATGGGGCTGCAGCGCCACGGGCAAAAAGTTAAGGTCGGAAGCGTAGCCCAGTAGATACTGATGGATGCGTAAATCATCGGGCAGCGTGCCGTTAGCCCGAATCCACACCTGACGCTGCGGTTTATCAACGTGGCCTCGTAACGGGTTGTGGATCTGCACCGGGCGGATTTCCAGTGGACGCTCGGCGATAAATTTCTCGCGCAGCTTTTCTGGCAGCATATGGGCCATTTTTTGCGCCATCTGCTGCTCATTGGGGAGATTATCTGGCCCTTTCACCTGCGGCATGGGTTTCTGATGTTCAAAACCGCTTTCCGGCGACTGGAAAGAGGCCGTCATATAAAAAATAGGCTGACCATTTTGAATGGCGCTGACCCGACGGGCGCTAAAACTTTTACCGTCACGCAGGCTTTCCACGTCGTAAATAATCGGTTTCTGGCTGTCGCCGGGCCGGAGAAAATAGCTGTGGAATGAGTGAATGACGCGATCTTCCGGCACGGTCTGTTTGGCCGCAAAAAGTGCCTGTCCCACTACCTGACCGCCAAAGACCTGACGAAGGCCAAGATCTTCGCTCTGGCCGCGAAACAGGCCTTCTTCGATTTTTTCCAGATGGATTAAATTAAGCAGATTTTCGAGTGCCTGACTCATGACGCTTTCCTGATAATAAGTATTTGCCTAAGTGTGAAAGATCCGACCAGTTTCCGTCAATCAGACTTTCGGTCTTTCATCCGACCAGGCAAACTTTTGATTTTGTGCCAACATTAAAGACATACGGCGAGTGAAACGCTGTAATGAAGATTCACTGCTAAAAATCATTTTGATCAAAAGGAGACGACATCAATGAAATTCTGGCATGTGTTAAGTGGCGTAGCGATGGCGATGGCTCTCGCGGGTTGTGCACACAAAGGCAAACCGGTTCCAACCCCGACTTTAGGGTCAGCGGTTGCAGGACAAACAGCAACGATTGCTCAGCCTAACGTCAGTGGATCCGTCTATATTCGTCAGCGCATTGCGCTGCCGCCGAATGCTGCACTGACCGTGACGCTGTCAGATGCATCGGTTGCGGATGCTCCGTCGAAAGTGCTGTCCCAGCGCGTCGTGCGCACGGAAGGGAAGCAGGCGCCATTCCATTTTGTGCTGCCTTTCAACCCGGCCGACATTCAGCCCAATGCGCGCATCCTGTTAAGCGCTGCCATTACGGTTGATGGCAAGATGGCCTTCATTACCGAAGAGGTTAAACCGGTGATCAATCAGGGCGGAACAAAAACCGATCTGGTATTAGTACCGGTCCCCTCTATGGCGATGCCAACGCAGCCTGGCGCAGCCACGAGCGTACCGGCAACGTCACCGACGCAGGTTACACCGTCAGCCGCTGTCCCGGCACCGACGACCATGTAAGGTCTCAGGGCAACCTTACCAGGGCGGCATTGCCGCCGCCCTGACGCCTTAAAATCGCCAGCGATATTGGTCTAAATCAATCTCACCGGCGTCACTCACCTCAACGCCTTCCGCCTCCAGCGCATCTCGCTGACGAAATAACCGATCGCCCTGCAGCGAAATAGTACCGTGGCGATTAATCACCCGGTGCCAGGGAAGCGTACTGCCCTCAGGTAAGCGACTCAAGACGCCACCGACCTGGCGCGCTGCTCTTGGCGAGCCCGCCAGCAGGGCGACGTCACCATAGGTCGTGACGCGGCCGGGAGGAATTGCGGCAACGATTTGCCAGATTCGCTGTTTGAAGCTGTCAGAGCTGTCCATAAACTTACCTGCCCGAGAAAAGGCGATAATTTTATCACATTGAGGGTTAATTATCGGCGATCGTACAAGAAACCAACGGTCATCCCGACCAGGCTTGCAATTGCCGGGGGCATCCCCGATAATGCCTGCGCTCTCGAAATGAGGGCTAGTCAATGGGGGCCCTGTTGGTTCTCCCGCAATGCTAGCTTGTGAACTCGGTCAGGTCCGGAAGGAAGCAGCCGCAGCAGGTGACGTGTGTGCCGGGATGTAGCTGGCGGGGCCTCCACCATTTCATCTCGTAAACATCCCTCTTCCCAGATGATAAACAGGCGAATCTCGCCTGGGCCGTTCCATTGCCGGCAGGCGAGTTGTGCAAAAACGGGCTGGTGAAATCAGATCAAACGTAATACAAAATAGGTTAGCGTACAAATTTCCAGACTGACACCGGGACTTTGTCATAGAGCTTGTTCATCGTCAGTTCAGCCAGGCGGTGATCGGCTGCTGAGTAAAATACTGCTAATTCTTCATCGGGTAATTCGTACTTATTTTTTTCAATTACGCGTTCTAGCGTGTCAATAGAACGACAGCGCCTCAGTCGCATCAAATAATCAGTTTTAGTTAGGGTTTTGTTCATAAATAAACCGTTCTCACGTCAGTACTATAATGAATGGCTTGCTGTTGAAGAAAAGCGCACTCTTCAGTAAACACATTAAATAAACGTTTCGCTGAGCGTTGCCAGCGCTGAAGATCCTGAGTATTTACACTGTAGTTGCTAAACAGCATAAAGGTATCATCAAGATATTCATCGATTTGGGTAATCAGTGCTTCGTCTTCAACATGCTTAATTTTGTAATTCATGGTGAAAGAGGCGATGTGCTCAATCAAATCGTTTAGCTGTAAATTGCTTTCGGCAGTGGGGTCATTAACCCAGCCGTGATGACTGTCAGTTAATGTCGCCATGCTGTCGTCAAACAGATTCTCACACAAGTATTTAAGCTGGGCAATATCATGCCGTTTCGGTGAGTATTCGTCCATCTTTTTCCCCTCCGTAGCGAGCAAAGTTACCGCAAAGCGGCGCGATTAGGTGAAGCGGCCAGGAAGTGGTTATCGGGTTTGTAAATAACGGACTGAGTTAAGAATAGTGTAGAATCATTAGTTCTGCTCACCTCCATTACTAAATATTACAATTCATCGCCAGGTGAGGGGCGCTGATTCTCAATCGGCTCAAATACAAGCGCGGCAGGGCAGATACGGAAGCTGACTTGTTCATCTTGCGTAACGATTTCATTTAAATCCAGACACGGATTAAATAAATTCCACTGAAAATCGTAAAGTAACTTAAATCTATTCGTCTCTGTCATCTCAACAGCAATAACGCGTAAACTGCCTGGCACTAAGATGGCATTGGCTGAATACCACTGTAAATCGCCAACAAGTGAATCTGTTATTTTGAGAATATTCCGCTCTATAATTGTGGCTAATTTTGCGCAATCCGTTTCATCCTGCGCGACATCGCATTCAATTCTTACTGACATAGTCTGCTCATGAATAACAACTTATAAACCCATCATTGATGTTCTTCTGGCGGTTTGCAAGTAGTCCTCCACACATAATAAGGCCTCGTTGAGGGCAAATTTAAGCAAGTGGTTGATTCGTTGCTGCTTCTCTATAGCCCTTTTTATGGCAAATCGTGCGCTGGTTTATTTTTTGAAACACATTGCCGTGGTGATAACGCGACAACATCGGATATCATAGTTGTTATGTTATAACATTTTTTTTGGTGCGGTGATGAATCAAAGTGGACTGTTAATGTCACTCGGAGGACGGTTAGCGGTGGCTCTCCTGTTAATCGCTGTTCTGGCAACAGCGATGTGGTGGGGAATGCAGCCGTGATAGCGTTGAGAAATCTACAGGTGGGTTATCAGGGGCAATCTGTCTCACCCGTTCTGACCACCCAGTTGCCCCAGGGCAGCATGACCGCGCTGATTGGTGCGAACGGAAGCGGAAAATCCACACTGATTAAAACCATCGCTGGCTTATTGCCGCCAGTGCAGGGGCAGTGTGAACTGCATCTTCCGCGCCGGGAAGTTGGCTGGCTGCCTCAGCGAAGCGAGCTGGAAACACGTTTTCCTTTAACCGTGTACGAGCTGGTTTCAATAGGTTGCTGGCCGCGCTGTGGCTGGTTTGGCGGAATCAACCGGCGCTTGCGTAAAGAAATTAGCGAGGCCCTGGAGGCGGTGCAGATGAGCGACTATGCCGATGCTCAACCTGCCACTTTATCCGGCGGACAGCTGCAGCGTGTGCTGTTTGCCCGGCTGATGCTGCAACGTAGTCGCCTGTGGTTGCTTGATGAGCCTTTTAACGGCATTGACAGCAAGACGGTAACGCTACTGATGTCCATCTTGCAGCAGCAGCAGCAGGCTGGCACCACGCTCATGGTGGTGCTCCACGATCGCCCGCTGGTTGAGCGTTATTTTAGCGATGTCTTGTCTATGGATGATGGTGCTCACCGCCGCAGTGTGATCGATGCCGCGCCCTTACGGAGCGTGGCGCCGTGACAATTATTCAGCCGTTTATTGAGTTCAGCTTTATGCGACGGGCGCTGGTGGCCTGTGTCGCGCTTGCATTTAGCGCCACCCCGCTAGGCGTTTTTCTCTCTCTGCGCCGCATGAGTCTGATTGGGGATGCCTTATCCCATGCCGTACTGCCCGGTGCCGCTATCGGCTATTTACTCTCCGGCTTGTCCCTGGTTGCGATGGGCGTGGGCGGGCTGATTGCCGGCCTGGCGGTGGCACTGCTGTCGGGTGCCGTGAGTCGTTACACGCCGCTCAAAGAAGATGCCAGTTTTGCTGGCTTTTACCTGGGCTCGCTGGCGCTGGGCGTCACGCTCGTCTCACTTCGCGGATCCAGCGTTGATCTGCTGCACGTTCTGTTTGGCTCCCTGCTGGCAGTGGATAATCCTGCGCTGGCGGTGGTCGGTGGTATCGCCGCGTTTACGCTGCTGATGCTGGCCGTCATTTACCGTCCTCTGGTCATTGATGCATTCGATTCCGACTTTCTGCGCGCACAGGGCAAATGGAGCGCGCCGCTGGTGCACGGTATTTTTCTGACGCTGGTGGTGCTCAACCTGGTCGCAGGTTTTCAGGTACTGGGAACCTTGATGTCGGTGGGGCTGATGATGTTGCCCGCCGCCAGCGCCCGTTTCTGGAGTCGTCACCTCGTCATCATGCTGGGCTCGGCCATGCTGATGGCCGTGCTGTCGGCGTTTGCCGGGCTGGTGCTTTCCTGGCACTTTTCACTGCCGGCAGGACCGGCGGTGGTGTTGAGTGCCGCAATGCTGTTCTTTCTCTCCATCTTAACAGGGCCGTGCGGTGGGATTTTGCGCCGCCATTAATCAGAGGTAGCTATGAAGATATTACCCATTAGTCTGGCAGTCGGTGCGTTAGTCATCAGTCCATTCTCTATGGCAAAAACGGTCGATGCGGTAGCGAGTTTTACCGTCCTGGCCGATATTGTGAAGCAAATTGGTGGCGATCACGTCCACGTGAAGAGTCTTGTCGGGCCAAATGGCGATCCGCACACCTTTGAACCGACACCACAAGACAGCGAAGCGCTGGCGAAAGCGGATGTGGTCTTCGTCAGCGGGCTGGGGCTGGAAGGCTGGATGAATCGTCTGGTGAGTGCCTCGGGCTATAAAGGTCAACCCGTAGTGGCGTCAACGGGCATCGAAACGCGGACGATGGAAGAAGATGGCAAAACCATCACCGATCCTCATGCGTGGAACAGCATGTATAACGGCACGATTTATGCCAAAAACGTGATGGATGCGCTAATCAAGGCCGATCCGCAGGATGCCGATGATATCCGTAAGCGCGGCGAAAAGTATATTCAGCAGCTCCAGAAGCTGGACAGCTGGGCCAAAACGTCTTTTGCGGCTATCCCGCAGCAAAAACGCAAAGTGCTGACCAGCCACGATGCCTTTGGCTATTTTGGGCAACGTTATGGCGTCTCGTTCCTGGCACCTGTCGGTTTCTCAACGGAAGCGGAAGCCAGCGCCAGCGATGTCGCCAGCCTGATCACGCAGCTTAAGCAGCAGCATATTAAAACGTACTTTATGGAAAACCAGACCGATCCTCGTCTGGTGAAGCAGATTGCCAGCGCCACGGGCGCGAAGCCGGGGGGAGAGCTTTATCCTGAAGCGCTGTCAACGGCTTCCGGCCCTGCACCCACCTACGAGGCCGCTTTTAAACATAACGTAGAGGCGATGCTGAACAGCATGCGCTGAGCATAAAAAAAGCCGGAATGGCGGGTGAGCGACATTCCGGCTAAGGTTCACGACACACATCAACGTTTTTTCTTTCTTCCCTGTACGGCTTTAAAGCGCGGATTCGTTTTACAGATGATATAGATGCGGCCTTTACGGCGGACAACCTTGCAATCCCGATGGCGATTCTTCGCCGAGCGCAGCGAACTTAATACCTGCATCATGTCCTCTCTTATCGGCGACCCAGAAAGCGGCCAAAGCGCTGGTTGAAGCGGGCAGTGCTGCCTTCTTTAGCAAAGTCTTTCTGCTTACCGGTATAAAACACATGAGATGCCGACGAGACGTCGAGCGTAACGTAAGGCAGGGTTTCGCCTTCAAACTCAACGGTACGATCGGTTTTGATGGTGGAACCGATTTTGAAATACACGTCAGCAGAGGTGTCGTGGAACACCACTGCACGATAGGTAGGATGAATATTCGCTTTCATGATTCTCACTAATGTAATGTTATACTATAACAATATTATGCGCCGCAGCCGATTCGATTGCAACCCTCCAAAAAGCAGGGAAAAACAGAGGCAGTAACAATACAGCCCGGTGGCGATGCGCGTGAGACAGGCGGAAAAGAAATCCATAGCGGAGAGGGCGAGGTTCAGTCAGAGTTGAGCGGGCATCGGGCCCATCGGCGTGGCAGACAGAGAATGTGAGCAGTCAGGTATGAGAAGGCACGATGAGGACAAAAAAAAGGCCGCTGACGCGGCCTTTATGTTTACGGATTAATGCGAGTGGTTATCGGCAGGATGATCCTTTTCGATGTCCGCTTTCTTAACGAAGCGACGGCGCACCACCACAAAGAATACCGGTACAAAGAAGATTGCCAGCGCGGTGGCGGTCACCATACCGCCCATTACGCCCGTACCGACCGCATTCTGGGCACCTGAGCCTGCGCCGGTGCTGATGGCCAGGGGCAGTACGCCAAGAATAAAGGCCAGCGAGGTCATCAGGATCGGACGCAGACGCATACGACAGGCTTCAAGCGTCGCTTCCACCAGGCCTTTACCTTCTTTCTCCATCAGATCCTTCGCAAATTCCACGATCAGGATGGCGTTCTTCGCCGAGAGGCCAACGGTTGTCAGTAACCCCACGACAAAGTAAACGTCGTTACTCAGGCCACGTAAGGTGGTGAAGAGTAATGCACCGACCACACCGAGCGGAACGACCAGCATGACAGAGAACGGGATGGACCAGCTCTCATACAGGGCAGCAAGACACAGGAACACTACAATCAGTGAAATGGCATAAAGAGCCGGTGCCTGGTTGCCTGACAGACGTTCCTGATAGGACATTCCCGTCCAGTCAAAACCGATGCCGGTTGGCAGTTTAGAGGCCAGTTCTTCCATCAGATTCATGGCTTCACCGGAACTCTTGCCCGGTCCGGCCTGACCCAGGATCTCCATGGCAGGCAGACCGTTATAGCGTTCCAGACGCGGCGAACCATACTGCCAGTGTGCCGAAGAGAAGGCAGAGAAGGGCACCATCTCGCCGTTGCTGTTACGGACAAACCACTTATTGATGTCGTCCGGCAGCATACGCGCGTCGGCTTTACCCATCACGTACACTTTCTTCACACGACCGCGGTCAATAAAGTCATTGACGTAAGAGCCGCCCCACGAGGCTGCGAGCGTGGTGTTGATGTCACTGAGTGACACGCCCAACGCCTGCGCTTTCTCCTGGTCGATATCCAGCTTGAACTGCGGCGTATCTTCCAGGCCATTAGGGCGAACACCGACCAGCGTATCCGGATGCTGGGCAATCATGCCAAACAGCTGGTTACGCGCCTGTGTTAGCTTGTCGTGGCCCAGGTTTGCCTGATCGATCAGCTCAAAGTCAAAGCCTGTCGCGTTCCCTAATTCAATAATGGCCGGCAGGTTAAACGCAAAGACCATACCGTCTTTGATTTGCCCTAATGCCTGCATGGCACGTCCCTGGATAGCCGGGACTTTCATATCGCTGCTGGTACGCTCATCCCAGGGTTTAAGGCTGACGAAGGCGATACCGGTGTTCTGGCCCCGTCCGGCAAAACCAAAACCGGCAACGGTAAAGACCGACTTAACCGAGTCCTTCTCTTTTGTCAGGAAGTAGTCAGAAACCTGATCCAGCACCTTCTGCGTGCGTTCCTGGGTTGCCCCCGCAGGCAACTGTGCCTGAGCCAGTAACAGGCCCTGATCTTCTTCCGGCAGGAAGGAAGAGGGGAGGCGCAGGAACAGAAACGCCATGCCCAGCACAATCAGCAGGTAAAGCAGCAGATAGCGACCGGTACCGCGAACGATATGGCCCACGCTGTCGACATAGTGATGCGTGCTCTTGTCGAACAGGCGGTTAAACCAGCCAAAGAAACCGGTGGTTTTGCCATGATCGCCTTTTTTCACCGGCTTGAGCATGGTGGCGCAGAGCGCCGGCGTCAGAATTAACGCAACCAGTACCGACAGCGCCATCGCTGAAACAATGGTGATCGAGAACTGACGGTAAATGACCCCGGTAGATCCGCCGAAGAAGGCCATAGGAATGAATACTGCCGACAGCACCAGGGCAATACCGACCAGCGCGCCCTGAATCTGTTCCATCGATCGCTTGGTGGCCTCTTTGGGCGGCAGCCCTTCTTCCACCATTACGCGTTCGACGTTCTCGACCACTACGATGGCGTCATCGACCAGCAAGCCGATGGCCAGCACCATCCCAAACATCGTCAGGGTGTTTATCGAGTAGCCAAAGGCGCTGATAATGGCAAAGGTACCCAGCAGAACAACAGGCACGGCGATGGTAGGAATCAGCGTGGCACGGAAGTTTTGCAGGAACAGATACATCACCAGGAACACCAACAGAATGGCTTCCATCAGTGTCTTCACTACTTCGAAAATCGAGATTTTTACGAAAGGTGTCGTGTCATAAGGGTAAACGACCTTCATACCCGCCGGGAAAGTGGGCTGCAGTTTAGCCAGCTCTGCCTTCACCGCCTCCGCCGTGTTCAGGGCGTTAGCGCCGGTCGCCAGTTTGATACCAATACCGGAAGCGGGTTTACCGTTATAACGTGCGATGATTTCGTAGTTTTCCCCACCCAGTTCAATCTGAGCCACATCGCGCAGACGAACCTGAGAACCGTCAGCATTCACCTTAAGCAGAATGTTGCCGAACTCTTTGGTCGAGGTCAGACGGGTTTGTGCAATGATAGAGGCGTTCAACTGCTGTCCCGGCACCGGTGGCGTGCCGCCTAACTGACCGGCAGCGACCTGGGCGTTCTGGGTTTTCAGCGCGTTGATAACGTCAACAGGGGTTAACTGATAGTTATTAAGCTTGCTGGGATCCATCCAGATACGCATGGCATACTGCGCCCCGAATACCTGGGTATCACCGACGCCAGGCGTACGGCTGATCGGATCTTTGATGTTTGAGGCAACGTAGTCAGAAATATCGTTCTGATTCATACTGCCGTCATCGCTGATAAAACCGGCGACCATCAGGAAGCTACTGGAGGATTTTTTAACCTGAATCCCCTGTTGTTGCACTTCCTGAGGCAGCAACGGCATGGCCAGTTGCAGTTTGTTCTGCACCTGAACCTGGGCGATATCGGCATCGGTGCCTGACTCAAACGAAATCGTCAGCGTCAGTGCGCCCGATGAGTCACTGCTTGATGACATATACATCAGGCCATCAATACCATTCATGTTCTGTTCGATGACCTGAGTCACCGAGTCTTGCAGCGTTTTGGCGTCAGCACCTGGGTAGTTGGCCTGAATCTCAATTGCCGGCGGCGCAACATTGGGATATTGCTCGATCGGTAATTTAAGAATCGATAACGCGCCCGCTAGCATCACGATAATAGCAAGAACCCACGCAAAGATGGGGCGATCGATAAAGAACTTAGCCATGTATCAACGGCTCCTGTTATGACGATGTTTTAGCAGACTGCGCTTTGGACGGATCGCCGCTGGCGGCTTTGGCATCATCGGTGACTTCTTTAGGCGTAACCTGCGCACCTGGTTTTGCGCGTTGCAGACCGGTAAAGATCACGCGCTCACCCGCTTTAAGCCCATCAGTCACCAGCCATTTGTCGCCAATAGCCTGGGCCGCTTTAATCTTACGTGCTTCAACCTTGTTATCCGCGCCCACCACCATGACAGAGGCATCGCCGGTTGGCGTACGGCTCACCGCCTGCTGTGGCACTAAAAGGGCGTTCGGGTTGGTGCCTTCCTCCAGACGAGCACGGACAAACATGCCAGGCAGCAACGCTTTGTCAGGGTTCGGGAAGATCGCACGCAGGGTGATGGATCCGGTGGTCTGGTCAACGGTCACGTCGGAAAATTCCAGCGTACCCGGCTGAGCATAGTCTTTGCCGTTTTGCATCAGCAGGGTGACATTCGCTTTGCCATCGTTCTGTTTCAGCTGACCCGATTCGAGTTCTGAACGTAAACGCAGGAAATCTTCACTCGACTGGGTGACATCGACATACATCGGATCAAGCTGCTGCACGGTTGCCAGCGCCGTAGTTTGCCCGCTCTGCACCAGCGCACCTTCCGTTACGGAAGACTTACCGATACGGCCGCTGATGGGCGAGGTGACTTTGGTGTAGGCAAGATTAATACGGGCGGTTTCCACATTGGCTTTGGCTGACTGAACCGCGGCATTGTTCTGCGCGGCGGTGGCCACAGCCGTATCGTAATCCTGCTGACTGATGTATTTAGTGCCGAGCAGCGGCTTATAGCGATTCACGGTAAGCTGCGCAATGCGTGCGTTAGCTTCCGCTTTCGCTAAATCGGCTTTAGCACTGTCGTAGGACGCCTGATAGGTCGCCGGATCGATCTGATACAGCGATTCCCCTGCTTTGATCTCTCCGCCTTCAATGAAGTTACGCTTCAGGATGATACCGGAAACCTGCGGGCGAACTTCAGCAATACGAAAAGCCAAAGTGCGGCCGGGTAATTCAGTCGAAATTTTAAGGGGTTCACTTTTAACCGTAACAACACCCACCTCAGGTGGCTGCTGCTGCTGGGCGGCCTGGTCGGATTTATTTCCGTCACATCCTGTTAACACGAAGCTGCCTGATAGCATCAGGACGGCCGCCAGAGGCGTTAACCCTCTGAATTTAGTCATAAATAAACCTCTAGAGTCCGATATCAAATGATCAATGGATCACAAAGCCAGGAACCCATTGCTGCGTAAGAGTGTAGGTCGTGCTATGGTACATACATTCACAAATGTATGTAAACTTACTCGATTGTAAAAAAAGTCCCCTATGGCACGAAAAACCAAAGCGCAAGCTCTTGAAACCCGGCATCAAATTCTTGACGCTGCACTTGCCCTTTTTTCTAAAGAGGGGGTTTCAGCCACTTCCCTGGCGGATGTCGCATCCGCAGCCAGCGTAACACGGGGGGCAATCTACTGGCATTTCAAAAACAAAGCCGATTTGTTGAACGAAATATGGCTTCGCAGTGATGCAGGGCTGGATGATGTGAAACTTGAGTATCAGACAAAATACCCCGGTGATCCACTTTCCATTCTGCGAGCGATGCTGGTGTATATCTTTCAGGCGACGGCCAGAGATCCTCAGCGCCGCGCGCTAATGGAAATTATCTTCCACAAATGCGAGTTTGTGGGGGAAATGGCGGCGGTAAAAAGCATTCAGCAAAGCCTGTTGCTGGAGCGTTACAATGAAATAGAAGACGTTTTGCGCCAGTGCATTGATGCCGGGCAGCTCCCGGAAACCTTCCAGACGCGTCAGGCCGCGCTGATTATGCGCGGCTACGTGAACGGCATGATGGAAAGCTGGCTGTTTACACCCGATAAGTTTGATCTGGTTACCGATGCGCCTGTGCTGGTTGATGCGCTGATTGATATGCTGCGCTTCAGCCCAACGCTGGCTAAAAAGGCCTAATCTTTACGCTGCGTGTCGCGCTTTCTTTCAAAGTCGCGCTGAACGATGGCCAGTGCAGACAGCACGGTTTCTACCGCGATCTGATTCTCTTCAAGCAGCTGAATGAGATCGACGGCCAGTTTGACCTCTTCAGGCGCCGTTTCCAGGGACATCTTTCCTCCTGAGCAGTTGTATCATGGGCCAGATAAGCGTGCCATCCGGGAATCCCCTCCAGCACGGATAGCGCATTAAGTGTTAAAGGCGCTGTTTGCCAGCGACATTGCCCACTCCACCGAACGGATGGCCTGTCGACAGCGTGCCATACGACCTTCGAGCACCTCCAGGTCTTTCTTCAACTGCTGCTGCACGGCCAGCGTTTCCGCCAGCGCCATTCGCTGTTCACGCTGGTCGATCATAGCCTGCAGTCGACGTTCATACTCGCGGTATTCCTGATATTTTCGCTGCCGGGAAGAGGGCTGAGCGCGCTCCTGTGGGCTACGCAACTGTTGGGTGCGGGCCTCACGTTGCAGAGCAGCAATCTGATCGACCAGATGGCTGGCCAGCCACTGGCTGCGGGCCACGTCACCGTTGGGCTGGCACAAACGCTGATAATTGTGTTCAATCTCCTGCAAATAATCTGCCAGCCGGGTGCCTTTGGTGGTAAAGAGCTGGCTGTCAAAGCGGGGGGAACGGCAGTGTCCATCAGGATGGCTGGCAATATCCTGTCGTAAATCAAGCATGCAGTTAAGCAGGCGTTGGTGTGCAGTGACGTAACTCATCGCCCGAGACTCAGGTATGCTAAGGTTACGGGACTGGAAACGCGCTGAGCGATGGTTATGCAACGCATAGTATTATTGACCCTTGGCTGGCTGGCGATTGTGCTTGGCATACTGGGTATTGTATTACCTTTATTACCCACCACGCCATTTATGCTACTGGCGGCCTGGTGTTTTGCCCGCTCCTCTCCCCGATTCCACGACTGGCTGCTCTGGAGATCGCCTTTTGGCCGTTATATCCGCCACTGGCAGCAGCATCGTGGCATGCCCCCCGGTGCAAAAAGCCGGGCGATGATCGTGATTGTAATAACCTTTGCGGTGTCTCTCTGGCTGGTTCCGCTGTGGTGGGTACGCGTCATGTTACTTATTATGCTGGCTGTGCTACTGCTGTTTATCGGGCGCATGCCGGTGGTGGCAGAAACGGCGGATGAACGTTTACCGCCGCGATAAAGTTGCAATTAGCCGACCATTTGCTTAGATTTGGGCCTCTTCGTGTGCAGCTTCCCATTATTCATGCCTCTTCGCTGAGCCTTTAACCCGGTGTTGGCGCTATTGAAGCTGCGCAAAACAGAACAGAATTTTTTTTTACCAGGCTTAAGATTATGACCGACACTGCGCAGCAGCTTGAACTGATTAAAAACAGTATCAAAAGTATTCCTGATTACCCGAAGCCGGGTATTCTTTTCCGTGACGTCACCAGCCTGTTGGAAGACCCAAAAGCCTATGCCGCGTCCATCTCGCTGCTGGTAGAGCGTTATCGCAATAAAGGCATCACCAAAGTGGTGGGCACGGAAGCGCGGGGTTTCCTGTTCGGGGCACCTGTCGCCCTCGGACTGGGGCTGGGCTTTGTTCCGGTGCGCAAGCCGGGCAAACTGCCACGTGAAACCTTCAGCGAAGCTTACGAACTGGAATACGGTACCGACCGACTGGAATTGCATAAAGATGCTATTCAGCCAGGCGATGTGGTGCTGGTGGTCGACGACCTGCTGGCAACGGGGGGCACGCTCGAAGCGACCATCAAACTGATTCGTCGTGCAGGCGGCGAAGTTAAGGACGCGGCATTTATTATCAACCTGTTCGATCTGGCAGGTGAAGCGCGTCTCAAGGCGCTGGGCGTTGACAGCTACAGTCTGGTCAATTTTCCCGGCCACTAACCCTCGCTTGCGGCCTCGTGCTCCGCCAGGCCGCACATCTTTCCCTGTTCAAGATAACGAGTGATAGGTGAAAGCGTAGCTGTTAGACTACTGCAATCATATACAGGGGTTGCAGTGCGTCTGCGCTCACATTTCCATCCAAATTCGTCGAAACCACATGAGCTATCAGGTACTTGCCCGAAAATGGCGTCCACAGGCGTTTGCTGATGTTGTCGGTCAGGAACATGTTCTGACGGCGCTGGCGAATGGATTGTCTCTGGGACGCATCCATCATGCTTATCTCTTCTCCGGCACGCGGGGCGTAGGGAAAACCACGATTGCCCGTCTGCTGGCAAAAGGGCTTAACTGCGAAACCGGTATTACCGCAACACCCTGCGGTCAGTGCGACAACTGTCGTGAGATTGAGCAGGGGCGCTTTGTCGATCTCATTGAGATTGACGCGGCCTCGCGCACCAAAGTGGAAGACACACGCGATCTGCTCGATAACGTGCAGTACGCGCCCGCGCGCGGCCGGTTTAAAGTCTACCTGATCGATGAAGTGCACATGCTGTCGCGTCACAGCTTCAACGCCCTGCTGAAAACGCTGGAAGAACCGCCTTCGCATGTAAAATTCTTGCTGGCCACGACCGATCCGCAAAAACTGCCGGTGACGATTCTGTCGCGCTGCCTGCAGTTTCATCTAAAAGCGCTTGAGGTCGATCAGATCCGCCAGCAGTTGGATCATGTTTTAGAGCAGGAGCAGATCGCGCGTGAGCCGCGCGCCCTGCAACTGCTCGCCAGAGCCGCCGATGGCAGCATGCGTGACGCGTTAAGCCTTACCGATCAGGCCATTTCAATGGGCGAGGGCAGCGTGACCAGCGCTACCGTGGGCACGATGCTCGGAACGCTTGATGATGAACAGCCGCTTGGCCTGCTCGAAGCCGTGGTTGAGGGCAATGGCGAACAGATGATGACGCTGCTAGCCCAGGCTGCTTCACGCGGCGTTGAGTGGGAAGCCCTGTTGGTTGAGATGCTGCGCCTGCTGCACCGGATTGCCATGGTGCAGCTCCTGCCCACGTCGCTCAATGACGATGAAGAGAGCAATGCGCTACGCCTGCGTGAGCTGGCGCGCGCGGTGCCACCGGCCGATCTCCAGCTGTACTACCAAACCCTGCTCATGGGGCGTAAAGATTTACCGCTTGCGCCCGATCGCCGCATGGGGATTGAAATGACATTGCTGCGCGCCCTGGCGTTCCATCCCAAGGCAGCCATCGCCGAACCGATCGCGCGGCCAACGCTGACGGCGCAGTCGGCACCGGCACCAGTGCAGAATGTCGCTGCCCAGCCCGCTGAAAAGGCGCCCGCGGCGCAGCCGCAAATGGCCGCGCCGGAACCGGCTGTCAGTCAGCAGGCCGTGCCGCCGGCTTCGCCCGATCCGTCACTGTCCAGCTCCACCAGCCAGCTCCTGCAGGCGCGCACGCAGTTGCTGCGCCAGGGAGCAAACAAAGCAAAAAAGAGTGAGCCGGCAGCGCCAGGTGCGCGGCCGGCCAACTCTGCGCTGGAACGACTGGCCTCTGTTACCGAACGCAGCCAGCAGCGAGTCCGAGACAGCGCGCCTGCGGCACCGGTAAAAAAAGAGGCTTACCGCTGGAAAGCACAGACGCCAGTGACAGAGGTCGCTGAGCCGGTCGCGACGCCAAAAGCCTTGCGTTCTGCGCTGGAGCATGAGAAAAATCCTGAGCTGGCCGCGCGACTGGCGGAAGAAGCCCAGCAGCGCGATGCATGGGCGGCAGAGGTCGCGGGCTTACCGCTGCCTAAACTGGTTCAGCAACTGGCGCTGAATGCATGGAAAGAAACCACGGATAACGGCATTTGCCTGCATTTACGTTCCGGTCAGCGCCACCTGAATTCCGCGTCGGCGCAGCAGGCCCTGAGCGCCGCGTTAAGTCAGGCAGCAGGCCATCAGGTTGAACTGTCGGTTATTGAAGACGATAATTCTTCGGTATTGACGCCACTGGAGTGGCGTCAGGCCATTTACGAAGAGAAGCTGGCGCAGGCGCGTCAGTCAATCTTGAGTGACACCCACATTCAAACCCTTCGTCGCTTTTTTGATGCCGATTTGGATGAGGAAAGCATTCGACCCGTTTGAACACGCTGCAACGGTCTGAATAAACCGCGTTGTAGCCTCAGCAGAGAGAGAAAACTATGTTTGGTAAAGGCGGATTGGGCAACCTGATGAAGCAGGCCCAGCAGATGCAAGACAAAATGGCCCAGGTTCAGGAAGAAATTGCCGCCCTGGAAGTCACGGGTGAATCAGGTGCAGGCATGGTCAAGGTCACGATCAACGGTGCTCACAACTGCCGCCGGGTAGAAGTCGATCCGAGCCTGCTTGAGGACGACAAAGACATGCTGGAAGATCTGATTGCCGCCGCATTCAACGATGCCGCTCGTCGCATTGACGAAGTGCAGAAAGAGAAAATGGCCTCTGTCTCTTCAGGCATGCAGCTGCCACCAGGCTTCAAGATGCCGTTCTGATGCAAACCAGCCCCCTGCTAGAGTCTTTAATGGAGTCGCTGCGCTGTTTGCCGGGCGTTGGGCCTAAATCGGCCCAGCGTATGGCGTTTCAACTGCTACAGCGCGATCGGAGTGGCGGAATGCGTCTGGCGCAGGCTCTGACCCGGGCGATGTCGGAAATCGGCCACTGTGCCGATTGCCGCACCTTCACCGAGCAGGAAATTTGCACCATTTGCGCCAATCCCCGGCGTCAGCAAAATGGTCAAATCTGCGTGGTTGAGAGCCCGGCAGACATCCATGCTATTGAGCAAACCGGGCAATTTGCCGGCCGCTATTTCGTGTTGATGGGGCATCTTTCGCCGCTGGACGGCATTGGTCCAGCCGATATTGGTCTTGACCGACTGGAACAACGGCTGGAAAAAGAAACGCTTCACGAAGTGATTCTGGCGACCAATCCCACGGTTGAAGGTGAAGCTACCGCGAACTACATCGCTGAATTGTGCGGACAGTATGGCGTCGACGCGAGCCGTATTGCGCATGGGGTTCCGATGGGCGGTGAACTGGAAATGGTCGATGGCACCACGCTGTCCCACTCCCTCGCCGGTCGTCAAAAGATTAAATTTTAAACGCTTGCCGGTGTTGTGAAAGACACCGGCTTGAAAACCTCTCATTTATCCCCACATCCTCCTCAACGTTCGTTAAATCTGATTCTGTTGAGGTAGCAATGACCATGAAAGGACAAGAGACTCGTGGCTTTCAGTCAGAGGTAAAACAACTTCTGCACCTGATGATCCATTCTCTCTATTCAAACAAAGAGATTTTCCTGCGTGAGCTGATTTCCAATGCTTCGGATGCGGCAGATAAACTGCGCTTCCGCGCGCTGTCTGATGCCAGCCTGTATGAAGGCGATGGCGACCTGCGCGTGCGTCTCTCTGTGGATAAGGACAACCGTACCATTACGCTGAGCGATAACGGTATCGGCATGCGTCGTGATGAAGTGATTGAAAACCTGGGCACCATTGCTAAATCAGGCACCAAATCTTTCCTGGCGTCTCTGGGCTCAGACCAGGCGAAAGACAGCCAGCTGATCGGTCAGTTTGGCGTAGGCTTCTATTCGGCGTTTATCGTGGCCGACAAGGTCTCTGTGCGCACCCGTGCAGCGGGCGCGGCAGAAGATGAAGCTGTCTTCTGGGAATCCGCGGGTGAAGGGGATTACACCATCGCGGATATCAGCAAAGCCGAACGCGGTACCGAAATTACCCTGCACCTGCGCGAGGGCGAAGATGAGTTCCTTGATAGCTGGCGCGTACGCAACATTATCAGCAAGTACTCCGATCACATTGCCCTGCCGGTAGAAATCGAAAGCAAAGACGAAGAGACCGGCACCACCACCTGGGAGAAAATCAACAAGGCCCAGGCGCTGTGGACGCGCAACAAAGCTGACATCAGCGATGAAGAGTACAACGAGTTTTACAAACACATCGCACACGATTTCAGCGATCCGGCTATCTGGAGCCACAACCGTGTGGAAGGTAAACAGGAGTACACCAGCCTGCTTTATATCCCGGCGCGTGCGCCGTTCGACATGTGGAACCGCGATCATAAACATGGCCTGAAACTGTACGTACAGCGCGTGTTTATCATGGATGATGCCGAGCAGTTCATGCCGAATTACCTGCGCTTCGTGCGCGGCCTGATTGACTCAAACGATCTGCCGCTTAACGTATCGCGTGAAATCCTGCAGGACAGCCGGGTAACCCAGAGCCTGCGTGGCGCGCTGACCAAGCGTGTGCTGCAGATGCTGGAGAAACTGGCAAAAGACGACAGCGAAAAATACCAGACCTTCTGGAAAGAGTTCGGTCTGGTACTGAAAGAAGGCCCGGCGGAAGATCACGCGAATAAAGAAGCGATTGCTAAACTGTTGCGCTTTGCCAGTACCCAAAGCGAAGGCGCGGCGCAAACCGTTTCGCTGGAAGAGTACGTCAGCCGCATGGTAGAAGGTCAGGAGAAGATCTACTACATCACGGCCGACAGCTATGCCGCCGCCAACAGCAGCCCGCATCTGGAGCTGTTCCGTAAGAAAGGCATCGAAGTGCTGCTGTTGTCCGATCGCATCGACGAATGGATGATGAGCTACCTGACCGAGTTCGACGGTAAAGTCTTCCAGTCTGTCAGCAAAGCCGATGACGCACTGGATAAGCTGGCCGACGAAGAGACGGAAGAGCAGAAAGAAGCTGAAAAAGCGCTGGAGCCGTTTGTTGAGCGCGTGAAAACGCTGCTGGGTGAGCGCGTGAAAGAAGTGCGTCTGACGCACCGCCTGACCGATACGCCGGCGATTGTGACCACGGATGCGAACGAGATGACCACGCAAATGGCCAAACTGTTTGCTGCGGCAGGTCAGGATGTGCCGGAAGTGAAATACATCTTTGAAATCAACCCCGATCACCAACTGGTGAAACGCGTGGCGGATACCCAGGATGAAACCCGCTTCGGTGAGTGGATAGAGCTGTTACTGGATCAGGCGCTGCTGGCCGAGCGCGGCACGCTGGACGATCCTAACCAGTTTATCCGCCGTATGAATCAGTTACTGACGGCGTAAGCCAATCAAAACCGGTGGCAAGGTCCACCGGTTTTTTTTGCTTAAGTGCATCGCCTGATTTAAGCGAGCCGTTTTGTTGCGCAAACGCCATGAAATGCATTCAGCCTAAGCCGCCAGTCCGAAAATGCCCTTTCGCTGACCTGACGCACTGCTATCACGCGCTAAAGCCAGTACACTAAACTTTCCTGACCCGCCGCTTCCTTGTGGTGGGCGGGTCATAATGGTATGTTCTTCCGCTTCTCAGATTCATCAATGCGATTCGCAAGGGGATTTACGCAATGCGTATTATTCTGCTCGGAGCTCCGGGCGCAGGTAAGGGGACTCAAGCCCAATTCATCATGGAGAAATACGGCATTCCGCAGATCTCCACTGGCGACATGCTGCGTGCAGCGGTTAAAGCTGGCACCGAACTTGGCAACCAGGCGAAAGCCATTATGGATGCCGGTAAGTTGGTTACTGATGAGCTGGTCATTGCGCTGGTTAAAGAGCGCATCACCCAGGAAGATTGCAAAAACGGTTTCCTGCTTGATGGTTTCCCACGCACCATTCCTCAGGCTGACGCAATGAAAGAAGCCGGTATTAAAGTGGATCACGTGCTGGAGTTCGCCGTACCAGACGAGCTGATTGTTGAGCGTATCGTAGGCCGCCGTGTTCACGCGCCATCAGGCCGCGTCTACCACGTCAAATTCAATCCACCGAAAGTGGAAGGCAAGGATGACGTGACCGGTGAAGAGCTGACCACGCGCAAAGACGATCAGGAAGAAACGGTGCGCAAACGTCTGGTGGAATACCATCAGCTGACTGCGCCGCTGATTGCTTACTACAGCAAAGAAGCGGAAGCGGGGCACACCGCGTATCACAAGATCGACGGTACGCGCAACGTGTCCGACGTGAGCGCAGAGCTGGCTAAGATTCTCGGCTAAGCGGATTGGGGCTGGCCAGGCTGGCCCCTTTTGCCCTCAACGCGTTGACTTCCCCCCTGTTTCTCTCCTCTTCCTGCATGCTGCTGGACAGAAGGCTGAGGTTCGCCTGGTGCTAAATACAATGGCAGAACATACTGAGATGAGTATGCAGTGGGTTCACTTGCGACAGTAAAGTCACGACACAGAATGTGATATGCTTCTCTGCCTGTTTTTTCTCACGGCAGTTACCATGAAATTTCCCGGCAAACGTAAATCCAAACATTACTTCCCCGTTAGCGCCCGCGATCCGCTGTTACAGTCCTCCCAATTTGATAGTGAAGACGGCAGTTGGGTGGTCGGCATCGATCAGACGCTGGTCGATATCGAAGCCAAAGTCGATGACGCCTTTCTTGTTCGCTACGGCCTGAGCGCTGGCCATTCGCTGGTTATCGACGATACCGTGGCGGAAGCGCTGTATGCGGAATTGATGCGTGACGAACTGGTGACCCACCAGTTTGCGGGCGGCACAATTGGTAATACGCTGCATAATTTCTCGGTGCTGGCGGACGATCGTTCCGTACTGCTGGGGGTGATGTGCAACAATATCCAGATTGGCGGTTATGCCTACCGCTATCTGTGTAATACCTCCAGCCGAATGGACCTGAACTATCTGCAGGGCGTTGACGGTGCGATTGGCCGCTGCTTTACGCTGATTGGCGATCAGGGCGACCGCACCTTTGCTATCAGCCCGGGGCAAATGAATCAGCTCAGGGCGGAAAACGTCCCTGAAGACGTTATTGCGGGCGCCTCTGCGCTGGTGCTGACCTCCTATCTAATCCGCTGCGAGGCGGGCGAGCCCATGCCTGAGGCAACGTTAAAGGCCATTGAATACGCCAAACGCCACAACGTGCCCGTGGTCCTGACGCTGGGCACCAAACACGTCATCGGCGACAACCCGCAGTTCTGGCGCGATTTTCTGCGCGATCACGTTTCAATTGTGGCCATGAACGAAGAAGAAGCCCTGGCGCTGACCGGCGAAGCCGATCCTCTGCTGGCATCGGATATGGCGCTGGAATGGGTTGACCTGGTGTTGTGTACCGCAGGGCCGACCGGATTGTATATGGCGGGTTATACGGAAGAGGCGTTCAAGCGCAAAACGAATCATCCGCTGCTGCCTGGCGCGATTGCGGAGTTCAACCTGTACGAATTCAGCCGGGCGATGCGTAAACAGGACTGCCAGCAGCCGCTGCGCATTTTTTCTCACATCGCCCCTTATATGGGCGGCCCGGAAAAGATCATGAATACCAACGGGGCAGGGGACGGCGCACTGGCCGCATTGCTGCACGATATTACGGCAAACAATTATCATCGCCGCAACGTGCCTAATTCCAGTAAGCATGCGCGCGCTTATCTCACCTATTCGTCCCTGGCGCAGGTTTGCAAATATGCGAACCGGGTAAGCTATCAGGTGCTGAACCAGCATTCTCCCCGACTGACGCGCGGCCTGCCCGAGCGGGAAGACAGCCTGGAAGAGTCCTACTGGGATCGTTAAGCCGGAAAGACAAACTGCCCCTCAGCAACGCTGCCGCTGCTGAAGGGCTGGTCATTAGCTGTTGCCTTCACAGGCGAGCCTGGTGTGCTCCTGCTCAAGGTTTTCCTGCAGTTTCTGAATGATGCTGGCGGCAATCTCGCGTTCGCCCATCACGACATGGTTTGCGCCACGTTCCAGAATGTACTCCACCTCATCATCATAATGGGCATGCACAATGATGTTGATGTCCGCTTTTTTCTGGCGGGCGGCGGTAACGATTTCCCCCACCTCATATCCGTTGGGAATGGTGATGAGCAGCCAGGCTGCACAGTCCACACGGGCTAACTCCAGCGTGTTTGCGCGGGCAGCATTGGCCAGCACGGCCCGAATGCCCTGATCGCGTAGTGCTTTAACGCGAGGAATCGAACTTTCGACCACCACCACCGGAATATTGAGCGCCATCAGTTGCTCACACAGCAGGTTGCCGACGCGACCATAGCCAACGATTACCGCGTGATGGCAGATATCCACCGGAATCTGTTGTTCTTCTTCTTCCAGCGCCTCTTCGAGCGTCTGCTGCTCCATCGTTTCGTTCTTAGACAGATAGCGCCCCAGCAGGGTAAACAGTACCGGGTTGAGCATGATAGAAAGAATGGCGGCAGCCAGCACCAGATTACGGCCCTCTTCATCCAGCAGCCCCAGGGAGATCCCCAGCCCGGCAAGAATAAAGGCAAACTCGCCGATTTGCGCCAGGCTGACCGAAATAGTCATCGCCGTGCGGCGTGAATGACCCAGCAGCGAGACCAGAAGCCACGCCGCGGCAGATTTTCCTATCACGACGATCACCAGCGCCCCCAGCACCGCCAGCGGTTCTTTCACCAGGATCATCGGGTCGAACAGCATCCCGACAGACACAAAGAACAGCACCGCAAAGGCATCACGCAGCGGCAGCGTGTCGCGGGCGGCGCGCTGGCTTAACTCGGACTCGTTCAGCACCATACCGGCAAAGAAGGCCCCGAGGGCAAAAGAGACGTCAAAGAACTCGACGGCGCCAAACGCAATGCCCAGCGCCAGGGCTAATACGGCCAGCGTAAACAGCTCACGTGAACCCGTTGCGGCACTTTTCGCGAGGATCCAGGGCACGGCACGGCGACCGACGACCATCATTAACACCATAAAGGCGGCGACTTTACCGATGGTCCAGAGCAGGTCCCATATCACCAGGCTGGCGCTGGCGTTACCCTGTTCCATCATGCCGGCAATCGCGGGCAGCAGGACCAGCGTAAGCACCATGACCAAATCTTCAACAATCAACCAGCCAATAGCAATCTGGCCGCGCTGGCTTTCAATAAGCTGACGCTCTTCTAATGCGCGCAGCAACACCACGGTACTGGCGGTAGAAAGACACAAACCGAACACTAAGCCCGTCATCCAGGACCAGCCCATCGCCCACGACATCAGCATTCCCAGTAAGGTCGCCACAGCGATCTGTGCGATAGCGCCGGGAATGGCTATCCGCTTTACCGACATCAGATCCTTGAGTGAGAAGTGCAGACCGACGCCGAACATCAGCAGGATAACGCCCAGCTCTGCGAGTTCCGGTGCCAGATTGGTATCAGCCACAAACCCCGGCGTAAAAGGGCCAGCCAGTACGCCCGCGACTAAATAACCCACTAGCGGCGAAATGCGTAACCGATTTGCCAGCATTCCAAGGAGAAAAGCCAGGACCAGAGCCCCGACGATAGTCGTAATCAACGGTGTGGTGTGATGCATGCCAGTCTCCATGGGTATAAATGTGTCCGCTTGTAACAAATGAGTCTAATGCATATCGGAAAGGATCGCTGAATAATTTGTGGGATTAACAGAAAAAATTATGCTAATACGAGAAAAATGCAATCGGAAGGCTGTTTTTATCACTTATCCCTGTCATCGGCTGGTTTAGCGCTTCATCAGGAACAGAACGGAATAAGTTTACGCCCGTTAAATGACACAGACGTGACGCCAATGATGCGCGAATGCGCTATAAACCGTCACCAACCGGAACCAGCGTGAGATTTGCTAAGGCCAGTCAGCCTCACAAGCGTAATAGCGGTTTTTTCAGATTGAAGCAGCGGTGCCATCGCTGTGCTGGATGTCGGGTAAAAACATCGTGAAAACAGACTATTGTGCCGAAGCTACAGCGCAAAGCTGACAGCACTCATGAAAAAAGTCTGGCTGTCAGGTTGAGCTGAAAACAGCAGTCATGTCGGAAAAAGCGCAAAGACCCACTTTGTCGAGTTGATGTCGCAGCGGTTAACAATGTTGCAGGTTTAATGAACAATGCCTTCATATCCCGTCAACATTTAGCCTTTTAACAGCACGTCAGAGAAAAGAGAGCGGATAAATCAGACGGTTGGCGTTTCCTGTCAGGTCGCCTGGCCTGCCATAATGGCCAGACGGAGCCGTATTCATCTTGAGTTACGGCCGTTTCTGTGCGACACAGAAGGGCGCCGATGGCCGGCGGGTGAAACGGATAACAATCAAAGGAGAAGGGCTGTGTTGATATTTCGAGGGGCAGGAGCAGGTCTGGCACTGCTCGTGATGTTATCGTCGCTGTTTACCCATGCTGCAGTGCCTGACCGCAGTTACCGTTTCAGCATTCTGCATACCAACGATCAACATGGGCATTTTTGGACTAATGATCAGGGTGAATACGGGCTGGCGGCGCAAAAAACGCTAATGGATACGCAGCGTTACGATATTCAGGCCAAAGGCGGTGGGGCGTTAATCTTGTCTGCTGGCGATGTTAACAGCGGCGTGCCTGAGTCGGATGAGCTGGACGCGGAACCCGACATTCGCGGCATGAACCTGATTGGCTACGACGCCATGACGCTGGGCAATCACGAGTTCGATAAACCGCTCGCCGTCCTGCATAAGCAGGAAAAATGGGCCAAATTTCCGTTCCTGGCCGCCAACGTCTATCAGAAAAGCAGTGGCAAGCGCCTGTTTAAGCCCTGGGCTGTATTTCAGCGCATGGGGTTAAAAATCGCCGTGCTCGGATTGATTACCCCCGATACCGCCCGGCTGACAAATCCTGCGCAGTTAAGCGATATCGAATTCCGCGATCCCATTGCCGAGGCCGAAAAGGCCGTCGCCGAGCTGCGTGCTACTGAGAAGCCCGACGTTATCGTCGCGTTAACCCATCTTGGCCATTATGACGACGGTCAACACGGCAGTAACGGTGTTGATGACGTGACGCTGGCCCGCAGTCTGCCAAAGGGAACCCTCAATATGATCGTCGGGGGGCATTCTCACGATGCGGTATGTATGGAAAAAGAGAATGTCAGCCGTAAAGACTATCAGCCAGGCCAACCCTGTGAGCCCGATCGGCAGAACGGCGTCTGGATCATGCAAGCGGAAAAATGGGGTAAATACGTAGGGCGCGGCGATTTTACCTACCGCAATGGAGAGGTGACGCTGGAGGCCTACCAGCTGATACCGGTCAACCTCAAACACAAAATCAAAAATCTTGATGGCAGTGAATCCTCACTGACCTGGCAGGAAGCCATCCCGGCTAACACCGCAATGATGAAACTACTGACGCCTTTTCAAAAGCGCGCAGACGCGAAGCTACGGGTCAACGTGGGAAGCATTAAAGGGGATTTCCCCGGCGAAAAAGAAACCGTGCGGTTTAAACAAAGCGCCATTGGGCAGTTAATACTGCGTGCGCAGATGGCCGCAACGCAGGCTGACTTCGCCGTGATGAGCGGGGGCGGGATCCGTACCTCGCTGACATCCGGCCCGGTTGCCTGGCGCGATCTGTTACAGGTACAACCCTTCGGTAATCAGGTCGTTTCCGTCACGCTGACCGGCGCAGAAATCAAACGCTATCTGGCGGTTGTGGCAAACATCAAACCTGATTCAGGCGGTTTTGCCCAGTTGGCCAACGTCAGCCTGATCGCCAACGGCAGCAGCGTCAGCCAGGTCAGGATCAACGGACAGCCGCTGGCAGATGAAAAAACCTATCGTATGTCGACAAACAGTTTTAATGCCGCAGGCGGGGATGGCTATCCACGCATCGACACGCACCCGGGTTATGTGAACAGCGGCAAGGTGGATGCGCAGGTCCTGCGGGACTGGCTAAGCGCCCATTCTCCGGTGAACGCCAGCGATTACCAGCCACGTGAAGCGGTTATTTATCAGGCTGAGCAGGCAGCACCACCAAAGGATGAAGCGAAAGACGCGACGCCGTTGCGGCGCTATCCCAAAATGGTACTGACGTGGATCCGGCACTGGAATGGAGAGAGTGCAACGCTGCATTAAGTCCAGGCAGGGAGAACGCCTCCCTGCTTTTTTTCAGGCGCGGCAGGATTTGCGACCGAACCAGTGTGGACGCAGTTTGTCCCACACCAGGTTGTAGACGAAGGTGTAGGGCAGAAAGAACAGAAAAAACGCGACTTCAATTAAAAATGCCTGCCACAGTGAAATCTCCAGCATCCAGGCCGCCAGCGGCAGGCCTATCAGGATAAAACCGCCCTCAAAACCCAATGCGTGCAGCGCTCGAAGCAGGGCGCGACGTTTCTGCCCTGGCGGATAAAACCGATCAAACACGCTGTTGTAAATCATATTCCATAGCATTGCCACCGTAGACAGCATGATCGCCAGCGCTCCCATCTGAAACAGGGGTTTATTCATAAACCATGCTGCCAGCGGAGCAATCGTCACGATGGCCAGGCCTTCAAACAGGGTGGCATGGACGATGCGTTCTGTGAGTGAACGGATTTGCATTTCAATCTCCTTTATTCAGGCTACGCATTCTCCCACGACAAAATGCTAAGATAAAATGATCATCTATCGATAAAAGCGATGGTTCTCATGCGTTACTCACCGGAATCTCTGGAAGCCTTTGTCCAGACCGTTGCCAGCGGCTCGTTCTCAGCCGCCGCGCGGGCGTTAAAAAAAAGCCAGTCTACCGTCAGCGTGGCTGTGGTTAATCTGGAAGCCGATCTCGGTTTCGCCCTGTTTGACCGGCGCGGCCGCCAGCCACAGCTCACCGAGCAGGGGCGACGCGTGCTGCCTCAGGTGCAGCAAATCCTCGCCGCCAGCGAGCGACTGGATGCGCTGGCGACGCGCTTGTCCGAGGGAACAGAGCCGCGGCTCAGCGTTGCAGTCTCAGATTTTTGGCAAACGCATTACCATCAGCGACTGCTTAAGCAATTTGATCAGCATTATCCTGATGTCGAGCTGGAAGGCATTGCGGCGGAAGATGATGATGTCGTTGAGCTGTTGCAAACCGGGCGTGCGCATATTGGGGTGATTCGTGCCCAGCCAACGCTGCCGGCTGACATTGCGATCGCGCGCCTGCAGGTTGATGCTGAATTAGGGGTTTATCTGCATCGTGATCATCCCCTGGCGCGGGAAACCACGATCAGCGAAAGTCAGCTCGAACCTCTTCGTCACCTGCGCCTCAATACCTGGACCGATCGTCGTGCACCGACTTTCCAGGGGAGAGCCTGGTCTGCTCAAACCTATTATGTCCTGCTGGAGATGGCGGAACAGGGCTTTGGCTGGAGTATTTTACCCCGTTGGCTGGTGAAACAGTTTGGACATGGTGTTTTAAAGGAGTTGCCCTTACCAGGATGGCCGCAGCGCATCGCGGTTGACGTCGTCTGGTCGCGCCGCAATCCACCCGGCCCTGCCGGGCGCTGGATGATTGATGAACTCTGCGCACTGCAACCGGCTTAGTCGCGTCGGGCAATATCCGCTAAGGGTGCCTCCAGCAGCCGTGACAGATCCTGTGGGCTTAACTCGATATCCAGCCCGCGCTTACCGCCGGAAATAAACAGCGTCGCAAAGGCGTTTGCCGAGCTGTCGATCACCGTAGGCAGGCGCTTTTTTTGGCCCAGCGGGCTGATACCGCCCACCAGATAACCGGTGATGCGCTGGGCCAGCATGGGATCGGCCATCTCGGCTTTTTTGACATTGAACGCTTTTGCCACTTTCTTGAGGTCGAGCTGAGTAGCGACGGGCGTAACGGCCACGGCAAGGTGTTTCGCCTCGCCGTTCAACGCCACCAGCAGGGTTTTATACACCTGCCGGGCGTCCAGGTTGAGCTTACGAACCGCTTCGTCGCCAAAACTGGTTTCGTTACTGTCATGCTCATAAGGATGCAGTGTGAAGCTGACCTTTTGTTTTTCCAGTAGTTTTACCGCGGGCGTCATTATTGCCTCATATTCAGAAAAATCTTATTACGTATTAATGAACAATAAATGTGGCGAAATAATGTGCTTTAGGCGAGAATTGCCACGCGCCAGCAATCCTGTTGTTGGCGACAACTAAAATCATTAACACATTCCTCTTTGAAGAGCCGATATGACTGTCGGCTCTCTTTTTTTTGCCGTGAGTTATCTGACGCGCATCATTCCCGGCAGGCTATTCTCGCCATATAAATGCAGAGCGCCGACCGCGACGACATATCGGCCCGAAGGCAGGCGACGTAAATGATCACACCACTGGCTGTTACGCTGGCTAATCAGCGTGTCGTTCAGGGTCTGACTGAATGTCGCTGGCAACGCAATCTGGGGATCGCGTGGCGGGCTTTCCAGCCACCAGCTCACCATCGTTTGCAACATGCGTGCGTTGGTGTGCCAGTGGGTCAGCGTATCCGCCAGCAGCGCCATGCCATCGTCGGGCAAGGATTTCAGCAGGGTGATTTGCGCCTGCGCACCCTCCAGTTCAATCACGGGTTTATCCATCGCCCGCGCGGCCTGTAGCAGCTGATAATCAATACCGAAATCAGGACGTAACCCCAGCCGCTGGGCCTGCTGGGCCTGTAGCATCAGCGCAATCTGCCAGGCCGGTAACGTATCAAACCGGCTCAGGGGCAGACCGGTTTCGTTGCACAGTGTTTCAAGCTTCGCCAGCGCCTCATCATCCATTCTGGCGATCAGTGGCGGACGCTCTTCCGTGTTTTCAAATGGCGATCCTCCCTGGGTAATATCCGCTTCAACCACCAGCGCATCGGCTTTTTGCAACTGCTGTAGCAGCCGGACCGGCAGGGGCTGCATGTCACGGGTGCCCATATGAATGCTACCCACCAGATGAAACCGGCATTCGCCCGACTGAATATCCACGGCGGGCCAACGATAGCTGGCTGGAAAAAGCGGATTAATCCAGTTACGTAAACGTTGCAAAAGGCGCGCTGTCATTCCCTGTCCTTCACTGTTTGAAAGCCACCATGCTAGCGGGATCCCGTTGCGAAAGACAGAGCAGGGCAGTTATTGCTAAACGCGTGGCTTATAACGCAACAGGCGGTTAGCATTGCTCACCACGGTTATTGACGACAGCGCCATGGCGGCACCGGCAAAAACCGGGCTAAGCAACAGGCCGGTAAAAGGAAAGAGCACGCCTGCCGCCAGCGGAATACCGATAACGTTGTAAATAAACGCGCCAAACAGATTCTGCCGGATATTGCCCAGGGCGGCAGAGGCAATCTTTAAGGCATCCACCACGCCATGCAGATCGGCCCGCATGAGCGTAATCGCTGCGGTTTCTACCGCCACATCGCTGCCGCCGCCCATCGCAATACCGACATCAGCCTGCGCCAGTGCAGGAGCATCATTGATACCATCGCCCACCATGGCAACCTGCCTTCCTTGCTGCTGTAGTTGGCTTATCGCATCGGCTTTACCTTCGGGCAGTACGCCTGCAATCACCTCATCAATGCCGACTTCATGCGCAACAGCCCGGGCCGTATTTTTATGATCCCCGGTCAGCATAACCAGTCGGTAACCCGCTTCATGCAGCCGCTGCAGTGCTGCTTTCGCTTCGGGGCGCAGTGTATCCCGCAAGCCAATCAGACCGGTAAGCTGTCCATCCTGTGCCAGTAATACCGGGGTTGCCCCTTGCCGGGTGAGCCTGTCAATTTCAGCCCGCGCCGGTTGGCAATCCACGCCGTAATCGTGTAACAGACTGACATTACCCAGTAACAGCTGTCTGCCATTGAGTATGCCGCTTACGCCTTTGCCGCGTATTGTACGAAATTGCGCAATCGCGGGTGTTGCTGCGGTACCCGCTTCCGCCAGGATCGCTTTCGCCAGTGGGTGACCCGATGTCTGTTCCAGCGCCGCCGCCGAAGACAGGACCGAATCGCGCGTGCTGCCGTTCCAGCTCATCACCTCGGTCACCTGCGGTGTGCCCCTTGTCAGCGTGCCGGTTTTATCAAACACCAGCGTATCGATACGGCTGGCGCGCTGCAGTGCATCGGCATCGCGTACCAGCACGCCGTATTCGGCGGCGCGGCCGGTTCCGGCGATAATGGACATGGGCGTGGCCAGGCCCAGCGCGCAGGGGCAGGCAATAATCAGCACTGTGGTGGCCACCACCAGCGCGTAGGCAATCTGAGGCGCCGGACCGGCGGTATACCAGACTGCGGCGCTTATCAGGGCGATAAGCACCACCACCGGCACAAACACGGCAGAAATACGATCGGCCAGGCGACCCACATCTGGCTTACTGCTCTGGGCTTTACGGACTAACTGAATGATGCGCGCCAGCGTCGTATTGCCGCCGGTCGCGCGGGCAATGAAGCGTACTGTCCCGTCCTGCACCAGGGTGCCGGCAAACAGACGATCGCCCTGCGTTTTGCTTTGCGGCACCGCCTCACCCGTTAGCATGGCCTCATCACACCAGGCTTCACCGTCCTGGACTTCGCCATCGACCGGCACGCGATCGCCCGCGACCAGCCGCAGGATCATGCCGGGCTGTACCGCGCTAACCGGCATTGAGGTTTCACCCTGTTCCGTTACGACTCTTGCCTGTTCCGGCGTCAGATCGAGCAGGTGTTCCAGGGCTCGCGAGGAACGCTGGCGCGCGCGTTGTTCAAGCGCATGGCCCAGATTGATCAGGCCGAGAATCATTACGCTGGCTTCGAAGTAGAGATGACGCGCCTGCAGCGGGAAGAACGCCGGCCAAATCACCACACTAAAGGAGTAGATCCAGGCAGCGGCGGTGCCCAGCGAGACTAAGGTATCCATTGTCGCGCTGCGGTTGAGCAGGCTGCGCCAGGCACTGCGGTAGAAGTGACCGCCCGTGGCGACCATCACCAACAGCGTAACCGTGCCCAACACCAGCCATGTGGTATGATTGTCCTCGGTGAGCATCATGTTGTCGCCCAACATGCCCCAGATCATTAACGGCACGCCAAACAGCAGTGCAAGTCCCGCCTGCCAGCTAAAACGTCGCATGGCGCGTCGGGCGCTGCGCTGCTGCTTTTCACGGCGTTGCTGTTCGTCTTCGACCACTTCCGCCCCATAGCCGGCCGCATCCACGGCGGCGACCAGCAGATGGGGTGCCACATTGCCCATCACCAGCGCGCTGCGTTCGGCCAGATTCACGCGGGCCTGTTGCACACCACTTACCTGCTCAAGGGCTTTCTCAACCCGGCTGACACAGCTGGCGCAGCTCATCCCGTCGATTAACAGCACGTGAGCGGGCTGATTTTCAGTTGCCGGAAGAGGAGAAGACTCCGTTGTCAGCGCCTCCGGCGGCGGCTCTGCTGCTGTCAACGGCTCAGGCTTTGGGCTGGAACCCGCAGCTTTTAATGTTGCATGATAGCCCGCTTGTTCAACGGTAGCGATCAGCGCGGTAGCGTCTGCACGGCCTGACACGCTGGCTTCCTGTTGAGTAACCTCAGCCTGCTCGACATCGTCGCGCTGTTCGAGCGCATCTTTGACGCGTTTTACGCAGTGGCCGCAGGACAATCCGTCCAGCGCCAGAACAATCGTGTTTGACATGGTTGACTCCTTTATCAGATGTGCGGGGTTGATCGTTTAGATGTGACTGTTATTCAGGTTAAACCTTCCCTCAAGGGGAAGGTCAAATCCTGAATGGCCAGATAAGGAAGTTTATTCACCGGTGGTGTACCCGGCTTGCTGGTGTTGACATTATTCAGGACGCCACAAGAAGAAAGCCCCGCGTAACCTGCACTGTCCAACTTTTGCGGCAGTCCAGATAAGCAGGGCTTTTTTTGACTTTCATTCGGCTTAAAGGCGTGCAAGCCCGCTGATGAAAAGGGGTGACGAAATGACGGCCAGCCCCGCGCTTACTGCCGAGGCTTCATCCTGTTCGATCATGCCTGTCGCTCAAGATATACACAGTTCCGTGCTTCGCCAGATAAGCGGGACTGATTTACCTGCTATCCGCGTTAACGGGATCGACATTTCGCTGTTCCTTGCTGTGCAACGGTTTTCGCCAGGCATGCTAAACCCTTTGCAGGCACGCAGGATGAGTCAATTACCCTTTGGGTCTGGTAAAGAAGACCAGCGTCCCGATAATGATGTCGCCAATAACCCAAAGGGTGCCGATCGCCATTAAACCTAAACCTGCTCCAAGCGCAGCACCGGCTTTTTCCGCATCGGAAGCCGCGTTATTGATAACGTCGCCACTTCCACCTAATCCTGCGAACAGGCAGTACACCATAAGAATGTTAAACAGAATGAAAGTCCACTTAACCATTTTGCCAAAAAAAGAGCGACGCGGCTTTCTGAGCTGCCTGGCACATGATGGACAACGTAATGCTGAATCACTCACTTCCTTATGACATTCTGGACAGCTGACTAAAGCCATAATCCAATCCCCTATACTTTAATGATGATAATGATTTGTTACAAACTGGCGGGATTTTATCGGAATTTTCTTCGTTGACAATCGTTATCATCTTATTTTTTATGAGGTTGATGGCAGATTGACCGGCTGGCCAGTTTGTTCTGCACTCAAAAGCGTTTTGGCATTACTCAGGTTAACCGGAAGAGTCAGCCGAAGGCCTCTGCAGCGACCGCGTTGACTCAGATACCGGGACGAGAACCCTTTTACCTGGCAGGGTGATCTATAATCTCCTGCATGAAATGCCTTGTTTTCCACCTGTTCTCGGGTGCAAAACGACAGAGTCGGGCACGAGTGACGTAGAATCAAACACTGATTTAGCCCGGCAGCTCACGGGCTGGGCCTTTTAGAAGCGCCCCGTATAGGGGAAGATCAGGAAAACTGTTATGAATATTAGTACCGTGGCGAAAAAGACCGGGCTAACCAGTAAGGCTATTCGTTTCTATGAAGAAAAGGGCGTAGTCACGCCCCCACTGCGCGGCGATAACGGCTACCGGCATTACAATTCACACCATCTTGATGAGCTGAATTTATTACGCCAGGCACGGCAGGTGGGTTTTACCCTTGATGAGTGCCGCGAGCTGGTCGGGCTGTTTAACGACCCTGAACGCCACAGCGCGGACGTTAAGGCGCGTACGCTGCAGAAAGCTGACGAAATTGCTGCGCATATTGAAGAACTGCACGCCATGCGCGCACGCCTGTTGGCGCTGGCGGCGGCCTGCCCGGGTAATGACAGCGCGGACTGCCCGATCATTAATAACCTGGCAGGCTGCTGCAGTCAGGTTGGCGGCAAGCGTGACTGAATGCGCAGAGTAATACCTTCCACTGCTACCACTTCAACCAACGTACCGGCAGGGAGATTCTGGTCTGCCTGAACGCGCCAGCTGCTGTCGCCAACGCGGACGTGACCGATACCGTTTTGCAACGCACTGTCCAGGGTCAACTGCAGGCCGATCATCTGGTTGCCGCGCTGATTAAGGGAATTTGGCTGCTGGTTGCGCTCGCGATAGCGCATGACGCGATGCCAGATAAATACGCTCGCCAGCGTTAATGCGGCAAACAAAGAGCCCTGGGCGGTCCAACTGAGCGGCAAAGCCCATTCTGTGATACCGACCAGCATGGCTGCGAGCCCGCTCCAGAGCAGGTAGCCATTTGTGCCGAGCATCTCAGCCGCCAGTAGCAGCCCGCCCAGCGTCAGCCAGAACCAGTGCGGATGGGCAACAATCTCACTCACCATCAGTGTTTCGACTCGCTGCGGGTTTCTTTTAACAGCTCACCAATTCCGCCGATCGCACCCAACAAGCTGCTGGCTTCCAGCGGCATCATCACCACTTTACTGTTACTGGACTCACCAATTTTTTGCAGCGCATCCGTGTATTTCTGCGCCACAAAGTAATTTATGGCCTGAATATCGCCGGCGGCTATCGCTTCCGATACCATTTTCGTGGCGCGGGCTTCCGCTTCCGCCTGACGTTCACGGGCTTCAGCCTGCAGGAAAGCCGATGTTCGTTCCCCTTCCGCTTTCAAAATCTGCGCCTGTTTTTCCCCTTCGGCCCGCAGAATTTCCGCCTGCCGCACACCTTCCGCCGCCAGAATATCGGCTCGTTTAGTACGCTCCGCTTTCATCTGGGCGTTCATGGCGCCAATCAGCTCCTGTGGCGGACGAACATCACGAATTTCAATACGGGTGATTTTTACGCCCCAGGGATTGGTGGCTTCATCAACGATATGCAGTAAGCGGGTATTAATGCTGTCTCGCTGAGACAGCATCTCATCCAGTTCCATGCTGCCCAACACGGTGCGCATATTGGTCATAGTGAGGTTAAGAATCGCCAGCTCCAGATTGCTGACTTCATAGGCGGCCCGCGCCGGATCGATGGCCTGGACAAAACAGACCGCATCAATCGTGACGTTGGCGTTATCTTTGGAGATGATCTCCTGAGAGGGAATATCCAGCACCCGTTCCATCATATTGATCTTATGACCGATACGATCCATGAAGGGAACAACCAGACTCAGGCCGGGCTGAAGCGTGCGGGTGTAGCGGCCAAAGCGTTCGACCGTCCACTGATAGCCTTGCGGAACGATTTTGACGCCGGACCATACGGTGACCAGGGCGACCAGGATGAGAACAGGAATCACGGTGAGCATATAACCTCCAGATTGTCAGATGAACGGGCCAAATCGTTCGGCCCGTTTTCTGCTTACATCAGTAAAGCAGGGAATAGAGCTGGCGGCGATAGCGTGCGGCAAGCGCATCGCCCGTGCCCAATGCCGCCAGGATCTCCTGCAACATTTTACGCGCCTGGCCGTCAGCGGCGTTCAAATCGCGTTTAATGACGTTAAACAGCAGTTCCAGCGCTTCTTCATTACGCCCGACCTGATGCAGCTGCAGCGACAGTTTGGTCGCCAGTTCAGCGTTATCCGGGTCGCTTTCCAGCTGTGATTGCAGCTGCTGAATTTCAGGCGTATCGGCCGCCTGTTTCAGTAAATCGATCTGGGCGATCAGGCTTTGATAACGGGTGTCCTGATCCTGCAACGGCACGGCGTTGAGTACCGTTTCTGCTTCATCGCTACGGTTCAGGGTAATCAGCACTTCCGCCAGCAGAAAACCAATTTCGCTGTCTTTATTACTGAGCTGCCATGCCTCTTTCAGCAGCGGTAAAGCGTCCAGCGGTTTGCCTTCCTGCATCAGCGCCATCGCCTGCTGGGCTTTTAACTCTTCCTCACGCGGCAGCACTTTTTCCAGCAGGGCGCGCACGGCGTCTTCCGGCTGTGGCCCCTGGAAACCGTCAACAGGCTGGCCGTTCTGGAACAGGTAGACGGTGGGAATGGAGCGTAACCCAAATTGCGATGCCACCCTTTGCTCTTTATCACAATCCAGTTTGGCAAGAATAAACTGGCCTGCGTATTCCTGAGCCAGTCGCTCCAGCAACGGCGTCAGTTCCTGGCAATGTTGGCTGCGATCCGACCAAAAGTAGAACAGCACCGGTATCTGCATTGACTGCTCAAGGGTCTGTTGCAGGTTGGATTCGTTAATGTCGATAATCGAAGCGTGTGGTGACATGACTAAGTCTCTTTGCAGAAAATGTTTAAAGAATATGGGGCCGACTGGCCCTGCTTCAAGCTGTATTCGCGCAATACCTTTACTGACTGCGAATTATGCGATCCAGTATCCAGCCTGGCAGCGCGCGTTTCAACAGGCCCATCGCGTGTGCGACCAGTGTCACCGGATAACGCAAACGCGGATGTTTGCTTTCGAGCGCATGGCGCAGCTTAGGTAAAATGGCCTCAGGCGGCAGCGTAAACCGCGCGGCCAGACCGGGATTCAGCACCGGATTATCCTGCTCACCCTGCGTTACATTATCGGTGAATCGGGTCTGGATTGGACCCGGTTCAATGAGGCTGACGCGCACGCCGCTTGCGTGCAGCTCCATGCGTAACGCATCGCTCCAGGCTTCCAGCGCATATTTACTGGCGGCATAAACGCCCCGACCCGGCGTGGAAATCAGGCCTAACACCGAACTGGTATTCACGATCCGGGCATTGCCAAAAGCCTTCAACGCCGGAAGCAGCCGCATAGTGAGTTGGTGGGTGCCAAACACATTGCTGGAAAATTGCTGTTCAAATTGCTGACGCGTGATGGTGCTTAACGGACCATAGGTGCCGAAGCCGGCGTTATTAAACAGGGCAAACAGCCGGTTACCGGTCAGCGCCAACACCTCATCGGCAGCGCGGTCAACGCTCTCTGCGTCGTCCAAATCCAGCATCAGCCCCGTAAAGCCGAGGCTTTGCATGCGCGCCACGTCGTCGGTTTTTCGGCAGGCTGCAATAACGTGATAGCCGCGAGCCAGCAGGTCATTGGCTGCAACCAGGCCAATACCGCTCGAACAGCCCGTGATCAAAATGGTTTTTTGCATGTGTTACCTTTTTTGCACAACTACTGCTTAACTAATGGGGCCAGTTCTTTCGCCATCAGTTCAGCGATAAAGGGTTGGGCGTCAGGATTGGGATGAATACCATCCTGCTGCATCCATTCGGGTTTTAAATAAACCTGCTCCATGAAAAAGGGCAGTAAAGGAATATCGTGCTGTTTCGCCAACTGCGGATAAATCGCGCGGAACGCATCCGTATAACGGCGGCCGTAGTTGGCGGGTAAGCGTACCTGCATCAGGATCGGTTTAGCCCTGGCGGTTTTTACCTGCTCGATGATGGTGCTTAACGTTTGCTCAATATCCTTTGGCGGAAAGCCACGTAAACCGTCGTTACCGCCCAATTCGATTAACACCCACTGCGGTTGGTGCTGTTTTAATAGGGCAGGTAAGCGCGCCAGTCCTTGTGCGGCGGTATCGCCGCTAATACTGGCATTAATCACTCTGGGCTGCTGCTGCCAGTTTTTATCGAGCAGGCTGGGCCAGGCTTTACTGGCCGACATTTGATAGCCTGCACTCAGGCTGTCGCCCAGCACCAGCAACGTATCGGCCGCAGCAAGACGGGACACCAACAGACAGCACAATAACAGGAAAGGATAATGCCAGCGGAAAACATTCTTGAAGTTCATCATCTTACTAAGTCCGTGGGTCAGGGAGAGCATCAGTTAACCATCCTTACCGGAGTTGAGTTAGTTGTCAAACCAGCTGAAACAATCGCCCTGATTGGCGAGTCAGGATCGGGCAAATCTACGCTGTTGGGGATTCTGGCCGGTCTGGATGACGGCAGCCAGGGCGAGGTGCATCTGCTGGGCCAGCCTTTGCATCAGATGAATGAAGAGCAGCGGGCGGCCTTACGTGCGCAGCAGGTAGGATTCGTGTTCCAGTCTTTTATGCTGGTGCCAACGTTAAATGCGCTGGAAAATGTTCAGTTGCCTGCACTGCTGCGCGGTGAGAGCGACCGTCAGAGCCGTGACCAGGCACGGGAGCTGCTCACGCAGTTAGGCCTGGGTGAGCGTTTGCTGCATCTGCCCGCGCAGTTATCCGGTGGTGAGCAGCAACGCGTCGCGCTTGCCCGGGCCTTCAGCGGTCGTCCGGGCCTGCTGTTCGCCGATGAGCCCACGGGGAATCTGGATCGTAAAACCGGCGAGCGTATTGTCGATCTGCTGTTTTCCCTCAACCGCGATTTTGCCACGACGTTAATTCTGGTTACCCATGACGAGCAGCTGGCGGCGCGCTGTAACCGACGCTTGCGTCTGCGTGACGGTAAACTGTGGGAGGAGCAATGATCTGGCGCTGGTTCTGGCGTGAGTGGCGTTCGCCCTCACTGTTAATCGTCTGGCTGGCACTCACTCTGGCGGTGGCCTGCGTGCTGGCGCTGGGATCAATCAGCGACCGGATGGAAAAAGGGCTGAGTCAGCAGAGTCGCGACTTTATGGCGGGCGATCGTACCCTGCGCACCAGCACGGCGGCACCGCCCGACTGGCTGGCGAAAGCGCAGCAAGCGGGATTATCGGTTAGCCGTCAGCTGAGCTTTATGACCATGACCTTTGCCGGCCAGACGCCGCAGCTGGCGTCGGTCAAAGCCGTCGATAACCACTACCCGATGTTTGGCGAGCTGCAAACCCGCCCGCCGGGCCTGAAACCTCAGCCCGGCACGGCACTGGCCGCTCCGCGCTTAATGGCGCTGCTTAACCTCCACGTGGGCGATGAACTCGATGTGGGAGATACCACGCTGCGTATTGCCGGAGAGGTGATACAGGAGCCGGATGGCGGTTTCAATCCGTTCGAAATGGCGCCGCGTTTACTGATTAATCTGGCCGATGCCGATAAGACCGGCGCGATCCAGCCCGGCAGTCGCATCACCTGGCGCTACAAGTTTGCTGGCACCCCTCAGCAGCTGGAAAACTACGACCGCTGGATAACGCCGCAAATAAAAACCGGTCAACGCTGGATCAGTATTGAGAACAGCGAAGATGCGCTGGGCCGTTCAATGCAGCGCGCGCAGCAGTTTTTGCTGTTATCGGCGTTGTTAACGCTGATGCTGGCGATTGCTGCCGTGGCCGTGGCAATGAGCCATTATTGCCGAAGTCGTTACGACCTGGTGGCGGTGCTGAAAACGCTGGGTGCTACGCGCGGCGCGCTGCAAAAGCTGATTATTGGACAGTGGCTGGCGGTATTACTGCTGGCGGCCGTAGCGGGCGGGGCAGCAGGGCTGGGCGTCGAAGCCCTGTTGATGAGAATGCTTAAACCCGTTCTGCCCGCATCCCTGCCTGATGCGAGCCTGTGGCCGTGGGTATGGGCCACGGGGTCGCTGTTTGTCATTTCCCTGCTGGTGGGATTGCGTCCTTATCGCCTGCTGCTGGCGACGCAGCCTTTGCGCGTATTTCGGCGCGATGCCGTCGCCACCGTCTGGCCGCTGAAAATCTACCTGCCGGCGATGGCTGTCGTGGTGGTGGGGCTGCTGGCGGCGCTGGTGGGCGGCAGTAAAATGCTGTGGGCGCTGCTGGCGGGCGTGGTGGTGCTGGCGGGGCTACTGGCGCTGCTTGGCTGGGGCACGTTACTGCTTCTGCGCCGTCTGACAGTGCGAAATCTGGCGCTGCGTCTGGCGATTAATCGGCTACTGCGACAGCCCGCGATGACGCTGAGTCAGCTTGCCGCGTTCTCACTGTCGTTTATGTTGCTGGCCCTGCTGCTGGTGATGCGGGGCGATCTGCTGGATCGCTGGCAGCAGCAGTTACCCGCCGACAGCCCGAACTTTTTCCTGCTTAACATGACGGCCGATCAGGTGCCGCAGGTGCGTGATTTCCTGCAGGCGCATCAGATTAAACCAGAAACCTTTTATCCCATCGCACGGATGCGGCTGAGCGAGTTGAACGGCCAAGCCGCCGATCCTGAACGGGATAATGCCCTTAACCGTGAGCTCAACCTGACTTCGCTGGCGGCCCTCCCTGCGCATAATCCGCTGGTGGCGGGCAACTGGCCGCCTGCCGTGGGGGAAGTGTCTATGGAGGCCGAGCTGGCGGAGCGGCTGGGGGTGAAGCTGGGAGACAGCTTAACGTTTGAGGGGGATACGCAAAAGTTCAGTGCCAAAATTACCAGTCTGCGCAAGGTTGACTGGGAAAGCCTGAAGCCAAACTTCTTCTTTATCTTTCCACCCGGTGCGCTCGACAGCCAGCCGCTGACCTGGCTCACCAGCTTTCGGCTGGACAATAACCCCACGCTGCTGGCGCAGCTAAACCGTGAGTTCCCGACCCTGAGCCTGCTGGACATTGGCAGCATCATGCGTCAGATCGGACAGGTGCTGACCCAGGTCAGCCAGGCCCTGGAGATTATGGTGGTGCTGGTGACCGCCTGTGGCATATTGCTGCTGATGGCCCAGATTCAGGTGGGCATGCGTCAGCGCCGACAGGAACTGGTGGTGTACCGCACGTTGGGTGCAGGCAAGCGACTGCTGCGGACGACCTTGTGGTGCGAGTTTGCGCTGATTGGCGTGGTGTCCGGCGTTGCGGCCGCAGTGGGGGCTGAAGCGGCGCTCTGGGCGCTGCAGCGTAAAATCTTCGATTTCCCGTGGCAGCCCGATTGGGCCTTGTGGCTGGCGTTACCGTTGTGTGGCGCGTTGTTGTTGTCGTTGTGCGGAGGCTGGCTGGGCGTGCGTTTGCTCAAGGGCAAAGCGCTGTTCAGGACGTTCGACGGCGCATAAAAAACGCCGTGCGCGGCAAGGCTGCGCACGGCGTCAGTCCGTCTTAAAGCTTGTCTGTGGCCCAGCGAATACCACTGGCATATTCAGCCGGCAGCAGGGGCAACAGCGCATGCAGTGCAGCTTTGAGTCGGGGCTGATCGCTGTCGGTGAGGTTCAGATGGCCCACCTTGCGACCTTGCCGAACCGCTTTGTCATACCAGTGCAGATGGACAAGCGGCTGCTGTAGCCAGTCTGGATTCACATCGGTGCCAATCAGGTTGATCATGACCGAGGGCGCAATGACGACCGGCTGGGGCAACGCCAGCCCCAAAATCGCGCGCAGATGCAGTTCGAACTGGCTAATCGAGGCGCCGTTCTGCGTCCAGTGTCCACTGTTATGCACACGCGGCGCCAGCTCATTAATCAACAGACCCTGAGGCGTCACAAAACATTCCATCGCCATCACGCCAACGTAGTCAAGCGCGTGAAGGATCGCGCCCAGCATTCCTTCGGCCTGCTGCTGCTGTTCCACATCTGCCTGGGGAAAAGCGACGCTGGTCCGCAGAATGCCTTCTTCGTGCAGATTATGTGTCAGGGGATAAAACACGGTGCTGCCGTCGTGGCCGCGCGCGCCGACCAGCGACACTTCACCTGAAAAGTGAATGCCCTGTTCGACGATGCACTCGCCATAGCAGTCGTCGGGTAACGTGGCCGTTTCGCTGGCCCGTAAACGCCACTGACCGCGACCGTCGTAACCCCCGGTGCGGCGTTTAACAATCGCCAGTTCACCCAGCCGAGAGAAAACCGCAGGCCACTCGCTTTTATCCGCCAGCAACTGCCAGGGCGCAGTCGCCAGATTAAGCTCGTCCAGCAGTTGCTTTTGCGTCAGGCGATCGGCCAGACGCGGAAAAATATCGCGGTTCACAAAGGCCGGATGATTCGCCAGCTCGCGCGTCAGAGCGGTTTCGGGCCAACGCTCGATTTCGGCCGTAATCACGCTTTCGACGATAGGCAGGGCGGCGGGATCGGCATCCAGCCCCACTGGATGAACGGCAATGCCCATCGGCTCGCCCGCCTGGCGCAACATGCGGCCAAGCTGACCGTTACCCAGTACGCAAACCGGCTTCATGCGTCCTCCCGCGGATCCGGATTATCCAGCACCTCATCGGTCTGTGCCTGACGCCAGGCGGCCAGACGAGATGACAGCGCGCTGTCGTGAATCGCCAGAATCTGCGCGGCCAGCAGTGCCGCATTGGCGGCACCGGCTTTACCGATTGCCAGCGTGCCGACCGGAATACCGCGCGGCATTTGCACAATAGAGTAGAGGCTGTCAACGCCGCTCAGCGCTGCGCTCTGCACCGGCACGCCCAGCACCGGCAGCAGGGTTTTTGCCGCCAGCATGCCAGGCAGGTGCGCCGCGCCACCGGCACCGGCAATGATGACCTGAAAGCCGTTATCTGCAGCCGTTTCGGCAAAGCTAAACAGCTTGTCCGGGGTACGGTGCGCTGAGACCACTTCCACATGGAAGGGCACGTCCAGGCTGGAGAGGATTTCCGCAGCGAACTGCATGGTGGACCAGTCACTTTTGGAACCCATAACAACAGCGATGCGGGCCGGGGCGGCATTCGACGACATGCGGTCAACTCCTGTGAATGAAAACACACCTGACCAGGCGGACAGGTTTTGAAGGGCAAAGAGAATAGCATGAGAAGGGCGCAAGGAAAACGGTTGCGTCGGGATTACACGTCGCGCTGGCGGGGTTTTATCGACATTCTGTTCTCTGACGTTGACGCGCAAGAAACGCTGAACTTTAGTTAACAGAGTTGCAAGGTGACTGACATGATGAGCCGCGCTGCACCCAGTTGGTAAGGGATGACGTTAACTGACAGAAAGAGGAACAGGATGATTTCACGCTGGCAACTGATTTTCAGACAAGCAGGCAGAAAACTGTGGTTCAGGGCAACTTTATTTGCCCTTGCTGCGGTTGTCAGCGCCCTGGCCTCCATTGTCTTTAAATCTGCAATTCCCCCCTCGGTTTCGGTAAAGGTGGGTGCTGACGCAGTGGACAATATCCTGAATATTCTGGCGTCCAGCATGCTGGCGGTCACCACGTTTTCCTTGAGTACGATGGTAACGGCGTTTGGTTCAGCAACTACCCATGTTACGCCGCGCGCCACGAAACTGGTCGTTGAAGACAGTACAACACAAAATGTTCTCGCGACCTTTATTGGCTCTTTCCTGTTTAGTCTGGTCGGCATCATCGCCCTGAATATGGGGGCTTATGGTGAACAGGGGCGAGTGATCCTGTTTGCGGTCACGCTGGTGGTCATTGCATTAATTCTGGTGACGCTTCTGCGCTGGATTCACCATCTCACCTCGCTTGGCAGCGTAGATGAAACGACCTCACGTGTGGAACGCATGGCGCTTGATGTTTTTAGCGCGCGTGCTCAATCCCCTTGTTTCGGCGCCAGGCCCTGGCGGGAAAGCGATCGTCAACCTGCGGGCACGTTTGCTGTTTATTCGGACGCTATTGGCTATGTTCAGCATATTGATATGGACAGGCTACATAAGGCGATCACAGACAGTCCTGTACATGTTTACCTGGGCGCGCAACCCGGATTTTTTGTTCATCCCGCCCGCCCGGTCATGTATGTCACCCACGCCCTGCCTGCGGAGCAACGCAAACTGATGTTGTCTGCCCTGACAATAGCCGCGTCTCGCACTTTCGCCCAGGATCCACGTTTTTGCCTGTGTGTGATGGCAGAAATCGCCTCGCGTGCGCTGTCGCCTGCGACTAATGACCCTGGCACCGCCATCGATGTGATCGGGCGAGCCGTCAGAATACTCTCCTGCTTTGCACGCGAATGTGCGGCGCCAACGGTGTTCTATCCCGCCATTCACGTCGCGCCCTTGTCAGTAGACGCATTATTCGATGATTTTTTCTCACCTGTCGCGCGAGACGGCGCGGCGATAAAAGAAGTGCAGTTACGGTTACTTAAGGCGCTGGGCATGTTGTCTGTCGCCTGGCCGGATGCGTACCAGGCTGCAGCGTTGCGTCATGCGCATGAAGCCATGGCATACCTGGCGCGGGAAGCGATCATCCAGACGGACAGAGCGCGAATTGAGCGCGCATGGCGTGAACAATTTGGCGCAGACTATCCTCATCCCTTCCTGGATGAGAAGCTAAGCGATTCGCCCTGTCAGAAGTCGAAATCGATCAGTTGAATGCCGCTGGCATCGAGTTGAATCATGGATCCCCGGCTGTGCCAGGCCCCTAATACGGCACGCTGAGCGTTTACGCCATTCAGCGACAGATCGTGAATCGCAGGACGGTGCGTGTGCCCATGAATCAGCAGTGGCGCCTTATGCTGAAGCAGGGCATCGATCACGGCCTGTTGATTCACATCCATAATCTCCAGCGACTTATGCTGATTGGCCTGTTTACTGTTGGCGCGCATACGTTCTGCGATGCGTTTGCGAATAAACAGCGGTAACGCCAGGAACAGACGTTGAATCCAGGGATTGTGGACTTTAGCGCGGAACTGCAGGTAACCCACATCGTCGGTACACAGCGTATCGCCGTGCATAATAAGCACTCGATGGCCGTAAAGCGTCAGCACGCGCGCTTCAGGCAACAGCGTCATGCCGCTGGCGCGGGCGAAACGTTGACCGATTAAGAAATCGCGATTGCCATGAATAAAGTACACCGGAACAGGCACGGATCGCAGGGCATCAGCAACCTGTTGATGCAGGGGATTGGGATCGTCATCGCCTATCCAGGCTTCAAACAGATCGCCGAGAATATAGAGCGCGTCGCAGTGTGGGGCTTCGCGCTGTAAAAAATGCAGAAAACCGGCGGTGATCGCCGGTTCTTCCTGACACAGATGAAGATCTGCGATAAACAGCGTGCGCGGCATTACTCGCTGACGGTCACTTTCTGGATCACAACGTCGTCTTTCGGCACGTCCTGATGCATACCGCTGCGGCCGGTTGAAACGGCTTTGATTTTCTCAACCACATCCATACCTTCAACCACTTCTGCAAACACACAATAACCCCAGCCCTGCAGGCTTTCGTCACGGAAGTTCAGGAAGTCATTGTCAGCCACGTTAATGAAAAACTGTGCGGTCGCAGAGTGCGGGGCAGAAGTCCGCGCCATCGCCAGCGTACCTTTGGTGTTTTTCAGACCGTTGTTGGCTTCGTTACGGATCTCTTCTTTGGTGGCTTTCTGCTTCATGCCGGGTTCAAAACCGCCACCCTGAATCATAAAGCCGTTAATCACACGGTGAAAAATGGTGTTGTCGTAGAAACCTTCACGGCAGTAATCCAGGAAGTTCTTTACGGTTGCGGGCGCTTTGTCATCGAAGGTCTTGATCACGATATCGCCATGGTTAGTCTGGAAAGTTACCATTTTTTTCGTCCTGTAAAGGTTGTCGTCAGTAGCATAGGGTGCGCGGTTAGGGTGCACACGCCTTTTTCTCGAACGTTCTTATATCATAATTTCCGATAATACGTCAGCCAGGCTGCGCAGTTGGCTTGCTTTGCATCGCGTGACAGATAAAAATACGGCACAATATCAGGATACTTAAAACGGTGCGTTACGCACGCTTACTACGGAAACCCCAATGCTGAAGATTTATAACACCCTGAGTCGACAAAAAGAGGAATTTACCCCTATTCATGCTGGCAAAATCGGCATGTATGTCTGCGGCATCACGGTGTATGACCTCTGTCACATTGGGCACGGGCGCACGTTTGTGGCGTTTGATGTGGTATCGCGCTATCTGCGTTACGTCGGTTTTGACGTAAATTACGTGCGCAATATTACCGATATCGACGACAAAATTATCAAGCGTGCCAACGAGAACGGTGAGAGCATCGAAACCCTGACCAATCGCATGATTGCCGAGATGCACAGTGATTTTGATGCGCTGGGCATTTTGCCGCCAGATCGGGAACCGCGCGCCACGCGCCATATTCCGGAAATCGTCGAGCTGGTGGAAAAGCTGATTGCCCGCGGTCATGCCTATGTGGCGGAAAACGGCGATGTCATGTTTGATGTGCTGAGCGATGTGGATTACGGTGCACTGTCGCGTCAGGATCTGGACCAGCTTCAGGCCGGCGCCCGCGTTGAAGTGGCGGATGTGAAGCGTAATCCCATGGATTTCGTGCTGTGGAAGATGTCTAAAGCGGACGAACCCTCATGGCCTTCACCGTGGGGCCAGGGGCGCCCGGGCTGGCATATTGAGTGTTCAGCCATGAACTGCAAACAGCTTGGCGCGCATTTCGACATCCACGGCGGCGGATCTGACCTGATGTTCCCACATCACGAAAACGAAATCGCCCAGTCTACCTGCGCCCATGATGGTCCCTATGTAAACTACTGGATGCATTCAGGCATGGTGATGATCGATCGTGAGAAGATGTCGAAGTCGCTGAATAACTTTTTCACCGTGCGCGACGTACTGCAGCATTATGATGCCGAAACCGTGCGCTATTTCCTGATGTCCGGCCACTATCGTAGCCAGCTTAACTATGGCGAAGATAACCTGAACCAGGCACGTGCGGCGCTGGAACGTCTTTATACCGCGCTGCGACATACCGATCGCAACGCGGTTGCCGACGGCGGTGAAGCCTTCGAGGCCCGTTTCCGCGAGGCGATGGACGATGATTTCAATACGCCAGAAGCCTATTCTGTGCTGTTCGACATGGCGCGTGAAGTGAACCGTCTCAAAGGCGAAGACATGACGGCAGCCAATGCGCTGGCGGCAAAGCTACGTGAAATTGCCAACGTGCTGGGCATTCTGCAGCAGGAGCCAGAAGTGTTTCTGCAAAGCAGTGCGCAGGGCAACGATGAAGAAGTGGCAGAAATCGAACGCTGGGTGAAAGCCCGTGCCGACGCACGCGCGGCAAAAGACTGGGCGCAGGCTGATGTAGCCCGCGACAAGCTGAACGCGCTTGGCGTGATTGTCGAAGATGGCCCTCAGGGCTCCAGCTGGCGACGTAAATAACGGGCAACACAGGAGAGGGCGAGCCATCGCCCTTTTTTGTCTATGACGATAAAACAGATTCACCTTCGCGGTTTCCGCTCGGTACGCGATCTGACCCTGCCGCTTCAGCAACTGAACGTGGTAAGCGGGCCTAATGGCTGTGGTAAATCCAACCTGTATAAGGCCGTGCGCCTGCTGCACGAGGCCGCCAATGGTCGCCTGGCGTTAGCGCTGGCAGAAGAGGGCGGTATCCAAAAAGTCATGTGGGCAGGGGAACTGCATCGCAGCGCTCGTCGTCAGGATGCCAGCCGACTCATCCTCTCGGTCCTGATGGACGACATGGATTTTGAGCTTGCGGTGGGGTTTCCTCAGAAGCTTGAGACCAGCCTGTTTAACCTCGATCCGCTGGTCAAAGAAGAACGTATCTGGCTGAGTGGTCAGCAGCGGCGTCCCTCTTCCTGCATCATGCAGCGCACGAACCAGACCGCCTTTTTGCATAATGTAGAAGGGGAGCGCGTAAGCTATCCCGCCGTATTGCATCCCGAAGAGTCCCTGTTTGGTCAGCTCGGTGAGCCGCACCGCTATCCTGAGCTTTCTCAGATGCGTGAACGTCTGCGCCAGTGGCGCTTCTATCACGAGTTTGCCGTCTGGCCCGGTTCGCCGATTCGTGCGCCGCAAATTGGCGTGCGCGCGCCCATTCTGGCGCACGATGGCGCTAACCTCGCGGCGGCATGGGCAACCATTGTCGAGCGGGGTCATCATGAGCTGCTCTACAAGGTGACAGCGAAAGCCTTCCCTGATACCGAATTTCAGGTGGATGTCCAGAACGGCCGTTTCCAGATGCTGATGCGGCGACAGGGCATTATGCGCCCGCTGGAAAGCGCCGAGTTCTCTGACGGGACGCTGCGCTTTCTGTGCCTCGTGGTTGCACTGCTCAGCCCCCGCCCGCCTGCCTTTATGGCGCTCAACGAACCCGAGAACAGCCTGCATGAGGATTTGCTCCCGGCGCTGGCGGCGCTGATTGCTGAAGCCAGCCAGTTTAGTCAGCTGTGGATCACCAGTCACTCACCGAAGCTGGCCGCACTGATTGCGCAGCATGCAGAAGTGAATCACATTGAGCTGGAGCAGATTAACGGGGAAACGCGGATAGTTGGGGAAGAAAGGATTTAAGGTGCCCCGGGCACAGGGCACCTGACGATCAGGCAACGACAGTGATGCGCTGTCCGGCAAACTCCACCGTTTGCCCCTGAACGATTTTGCAGCGCTTACGGGTTTCAACTTCCCCATCCACCCGCACTTCACCTTCACTAATCACGACTTTGGCCTGCGCGCCGCTTTCCACCCAACCTTCCAGTTTCAGCAGATCGCAGAGATCAACGTGTGGGAATTTACCTAAAGAAAACGTCGCCATTATGCCTGCTCTCCATCGTGAAACTCTTCACATGCCTGTAAGGTATTTTCGATTAAGGTTGCGACCGTCATCGGCCCAACGCCGCCGGGAACGGGCGTGATATAAGCGGCACGCTCAGCGGCAGCATCAAAATCCACATCACCGACGACTTTGCCGCTTTCCAGACGGTTAATCCCGACGTCGATAACAATAGCGCCCGGCTTAATCCAGTCACCTGGAATAAAGTTGGGCTTGCCTACCGCGACGATCAGCAGATCGGCGTGCTCAACGTGATGGCGCAGATCGCGAGTAAAGCGGTGCGTTACGGTCGTGGTGCAGCCCGCTAACAGCAGCTCCATGCTCATTGGACGCCCCACAATGTTTGAGGCGCCCACCACGACGGCATTCAGGCCGTAGGCATCAATGTTGTAGCGCTCCAGCAGCGTGACGATGCCGCGTGGTGTACAAGGGCGCAGCTTAGGTGCGCGCTGGCACAGGCGACCGACGTTATAAGGATGGAAGCCGTCTACGTCTTTATCGGGCGTAATGCGCTCCAGGATTTTGACGTTATCAATGCCTGCCGGGAGCGGCAGCTGCACCAGAATGCCGTCAATCTCGTTGTCGCTGTTAAGTTTATCGATCAGCTGCAGCAACTCGGCTTCGCTGGTGGTGGCGGGCAGATCGTAAGAGCGGGAGATAAAGCCCACTTCTTCACAGGCACGACGCTTACTGCCGACGTAGATCTGCGATGCAGGGTTTTCACCCACCAGAACGACTGCCAGACCCGGAGCACGTTTACCGGCTGCCAGACGTTGCTTCACTTTTTCTGCAACCTCAAGCCGTACCTGCTGCGCAATCGTTTTACCGTCAATAATTTTTGCTGCCATCAGAGCGTAAATCCACTGTGTTGAGTTTAAGTCGGGAATGGCGCCTATTTTGTCAGAAGCACGTCCGGCTGTCAGGTAGAGATTCTTGCAGCAGGGTGGTTTACGACATTTCGCCGTGACGAAAGTGTGGGTTAACGCTTATGATGCCAGACAGGGACCTTACTGGATGACGTGATGATTTGGTTAATGCTTGCCACTCTGGCTGTTGTATTTGTTGTAGGATTTCAGTTGCTGACCGCCGGTTCACGCCATGCCGCACAGGCACTCAGCAAGCGTCTGCAACTGCCGCCGGTCCATATTGAATCAATGCTGTCGCAGATGGGTAAAGAGGCGGCGAAAGAATTTACTGATTACATCGCGGGTGATAACGAAGCACACTTAAACAACGGCGCGGCGGTTTTGCTGATTTGGCAGGTGCTGATTGTGGATGGCAGCGATGAAAATACCTGGCGCTGGCACAGCGTGCTAACCCGAGCCGGTTTCTCTGCCACGCTTACCCGACAGCAACTGTTGCTGGCACTGGGCTTTTTGCGCCAGTTAGAGCCCGACAGCCAGGAGCTGAATGCGCTTCGCGAGCAATACAACGCGCGCGTAACGCAGCAGGGCGTTGAGCTGGAAGGGGAAACGACAGAAGCAAGCAATCTGGTCTCCCTCAGCGCCTGGCGCGACCGTCATTAGCGCAAATTGGTTATTACCTGGGCACTCGCCGCCCCTCAGCGGCAAAAACGTTGACGTAACAGCGTTCAACCGTATAATTCGACCCAACCTCTCCGCGCCCTTAGCTCAGCTGGATAGAGCACCGGCCTTCTAAGCCGTAGGTCACAGGTTCGAATCCTGTAGGGCGCGCCACCTTCTCTTCTATTTGCATTACTTAAAGTCTACTTTTTCCTTAAAAATCAGAATATAAATCTTTTAGCTGGTCCATTTCGGGCCAAGGTCACCTATTGCGTTCTTATCCAATATGGGGGCACGACAGGGGGCATCGACAGGTTCAATGGAAATGATGCCCCCAAATGAAGCTAACAGCCCGCCAAATCGACTCTGCGAAGCCAAAAGAAAAGTCATACAAACTTTCGGATGGTGGTGGTATGTATATTGAAATATTTCCAAACGGAGCCGAAAGCTGGCGACTCATGCCTCAAGAGCATTCAAGATAAAATCCCATCAGTCCTTAAACCTTTCGTCCTCGCCCTTAGCTATTTTGAATAAAGGAACTTTGTGGTGCCAGGTCGAAGTATCGTTTATGGATGCGCTCGGGACGACAAATATCTCTGGAGCGGCATTGTTTCCTATATCTTCAGACATATTGCATAAAACGTAAAAAAAATCCGGCGATACGATTGGCCTATGATTTCCGACTGTCCATTGACGTGGAGCGCTTCTGGCCCATGAGCCTTTAACCTGAATGCTGATGCTTTTAGAGCCATCAATAGTGGCAATAATATCAACTGCACTTGATCCACTGGTAGTTAGTGCCGCACTAATGCCCAGTCTTGATAGCATATAAGCAACATAGTACTCACCCGCATCACCGGCGTTTTTAGACGTGCGCTTAATTACATCAGACATATTCAATCCTTGGAATTAAAGTGGCACTCACCGATAAACAAGAAACGTTCTGTCGCGAGTACCTCATCGATTTGAACGCTACGCAAGCTGCTATTTGGGCTGGGTATAGCGATAACACCGCCCGTAAGATTGGCAGTGAAAACCTCACAAAACCAGACATTGCGGAAGTTATCATCGACATTAGACCAGAGCGCAACGAAAGGGTAGAGGTAAATGCAGACTATACAAGGCGCATTTACGACTGCGCCAGATGATGATAGGTTGAAATATAATGCCACACACATTAGGATTATTCCTCTTTTAATCAGGAAGATTATTTAATGTTTGGATTCGATAAGTTAATTACGCCAAAAATTATCACTGCTCTTTACCTTGTTACAGTTGCGTTACTCTCGATTGCTGCTGTGATTACTTTCTTCACAAGAGGCGTCAATGGAGCGGGATTAATACTTCTATTGATGGCTGTATTTGCGAGGGTTTTCTTTGAGACCATCATGGTATCGTTCAAAAACAACGAATATCTGCGTCGAATAGCGGAATCGCTTGAAAAAAAATGACAGCAGTCAAGCCGCCTCCGGGCGGTTTTTTATTGTCGTAATTCTACTTAAGTAACATTTGCCAGAGATTGCAGTGAATGGCCGACCAATGCCACCCATTGAGCTAATGGAGGAATTCAAGCTATATATCTCTCACTCCGGCAAATGAAAACAGACAATTGAGTTCAGGATCAGATAGTTAGCCCAGAAGGGCGGCTGCACAATCCAGACCATGCGCACCTTGCCGAAGCTGACGTTGGCTTTTTTTGGGCGGCATCAGCTTTCGCCAAAAAAGGCGCACGGTTTTAGGGCAGAGCAAAGAAGTGATGATACGTACATGCCACTTTTAGGATTTCCGAGTCCAAAATGGTGTTTTGTTGTGTAGTTGACCAGTAAAATTTGTCAGCTTAACAACTGAGTTTAATGTCGATATATATAAGAGGCTAGTTAACTCACCAAAGGAAATTAAATCATGTTTAAATTAGTAAAAGCCTCTATCGTAGCAGTTTCTGTGATCGCATCTTTTTCAGCTATGGCTGACTGGCAGCCTTATAAAACTGTTTCATTGGATGGGTTTAATAATACAATCCCCGGTGGTAGTGTTTACAATGAAACTAATGTGGCTTCAGGTGTTTATCGCTTCCGTATTGACCCGAATTCAGCTGGGGTAGATTATGCTACTGGCCAGTCAGGAAATACGAATTCTAAATCCGCTGCATTAATGACCTATGATCGTACGACAACTACAGATAAAACCGCTGCTGTAAGTTTTTATGGTTTGAATAATGATGGGCTTCAGGCTTCATCGCTCATCCATGCATTTCCACAAGGTGGTGGTTTTGATTTGTATCTTCAAGATTGGCAGCGAGCAGATAACTCAGGCACAGTTAATGTAATAATTGAAAAGTGGCAGAATTAATTTGTCATTAGGATTTTATTAGAACTAAGCGTCCTATATTTTCTGACAGATTATATAGGACGCTAATCTTCTACATTTTTTCATGCTTAAAATCAACCTTATCAACGCCATGAATAATGGTGTCACACAGATGAATCGTGGAAATGAACTCATTCAGACAGCCTAAATAGCTTTTTTGTGGATTGTCAAAGCAGTAAAACTGAGGGTTTATGGCCGCTTTAAAAGACCTTAAATCTAAGCTTAGGTCACTGAGCAAACAGATGCCTTTCGCGTTATCACAGGCATTGACAAGTGTTGCCCGAGAGAATGCTGCCGCAGAAAAAAAAAGCACTGACTTGCCGTCTGGAGTCAACCACATCTTTTACTGTAAATGCCGTGGGGTTAACAGGTGCACGTAAAAACAATCTTAAGGCAAAAAATTTCGTCAGAGACATTGCTGCCAGTTTGACCTGCTCCCTGCTGACTCATACATCCCGATATTAGCCATATCTTATCAACAACCTGAGCGCGTCCTGATGAACAGGTGTCTTTCCGGCGAATCGTTCATCAATACGCGTCGTGAGGCCTGAGCTGAGGGCTTTGGCTGGTAACGTTGACGCAGGTACGCGATCTCAAATGCTGCCTTCCAGAGATGTAGTGGCATGAATTGACCATCGGATTAAGTGCCTGACCTGTGAAGATGAATTCACGAAGGCGGATATGACGATCGGCGCCGCCTGCAGGATATCAGATACAGCATCGCTCGGTTCTTCCCCACAGCCCTAATCGGCTATGGGGAAGGGATTAACCACCCAACATTACTGAGCACCGCCCCCCAGCTTCACAATGGCAGTTCCGTCCTCAACGTAGAGAGAGTACGCCGAATTGGCAATGACAGGGTTTATGCCCTTTTGCAGCATTTTTTGCAGCAGTTGATGATTGTCGTCTTCATTGCCATAACCATGCGTGGTTTGGGTAAACCCTTTATTGATTAGCTGGAAAGAGGCCAAAAACTGAGAGGCAGGGCTAAGGAAATGTCCTATCAGCGGTTTATTTTCCATTAAAAGCTTTGCTCGTTCATCAATGTTGATTTGACCCACAGTAACTATTGAGTGGATGTTCTTTATATTGATAAGATCCCGAGTAACCATGTTGAAGATAAGGTCTTCATATTCCCGCTGTGACTTAAGCGCGCTGCTCAATTGAGCGCTAAATGCGATGGCGGTAATGACAGGGATGAGCGATATATATCTGAGACGCGGCGAAAAAAAGACAACAGGAACCGCAATCATGACCAACAAAGTAGAAAAAGAAACAATGGCGCGGGGGGCAACAGGCGCATCCACGAGTAAAATGGTGGGCCCCATAAGCGACACAAGGAAGATGAAAAATGCGACTGTGCAGTAAAGTATTACAGCAAGGCTTTTGCTCTTTTGCTGCCGAAATTTATATAACATCAGCAAAAATGCGATTACGACAGGAATAAGAAAGTAAATATAAACCGGACCGTAAAAGTAGGAGAGGATTAATTCTTTTAGCGCAACGACTGTGTTCAAAAGATGCGCGAACCCCTCTTGGTTTGGGTGAATAAGCTCTGCGCGGGAGTTCTTTTTAGATGCAAAAAAAAGCATGTAAACCAGGAAAAAACCAATAAATAATGATGCTTTATTGACTATGGTTTTAAACATCCCAGCCACAGTTAATTCGCTTTTGACAGCCAGAATGACAATGTCAATGGCAAGCAAGGCGATGAAAATATTGGCACAAGGCTGATACAGCGTAAGTGATAATACGCCTGCAATCACTTTAACTGAATATTCTCGTATCTGACTGCTGCTGCTGTAGGTATAAGCGGCCACAGCAAGAAAAAAAGCGATGGACATGCCCAGGGAATCGTATCGATAAGCTATGTTCTGCAAAAAAAAGGGGTTGAAGATCAGAAGGGCTGCGACCAGCTTTTCATTGGGGACATCCATTTTGACAAGGTGCTTATTCAACATCAGTGATGCGGCACCGATGAAGAGACATGATGCGATCATGGTGTAAGGGAACAGATCAAGATTATAGTGGCCGCTCGCGGATAATATTTTCATTAGGATATCGGCCATCGGCCGACCTAGTCCACGCCAGCCATATTGGCCTGTAATCGCTCTGTCTAAATCGTCCCGATAAAATACGCCCGCCTGAATCAAAGGATAGATGAATAGCAACGCCAAACCTGCATACAGGGCGAGCATTTTTTTATCATTTTTACAAATCATTTGAAATTCCATCTCACTTTTTAATGATGTAACGTGGTCGGTTCTTACTCTCTATGTATATTCTTCCGATATACTCGCCCAATACACCGATACCAATGAGCTGAACGCCACCAAGAAAGAGTATTGATACTAAAAGCGAAGGGTAACCGGGAACACTGTTGCCAAACCAGATTTTATCCACGATCATCCATGCGCCATACAAAAACGCGAAGCTCGCCACGAGCAGGCCAATATACGTCCACATACGTAGCGGAAAGGTTGAGAAACTGGTTATGCCTTCAAGAGCCAGGTTCCACAGCTTCCAGCTATTAAACTTTGAATCGCCAGCGACACGCTCGGCTCTGGCATACTCAATTACCTCCGTCTGGCCGCCAACCCATGAAAGAATCCCTTTCATGAAGAGGTTCCGCTCTGGCATCTTCTTAATATTCTCAACCACGTCCCGTGACATCAGGCGAAAGTCACCTACATTTTCTTCAATTTTCGGGTTACTGATTTTATTATGTAAGGTGTAAAACCATTCCGCCGTCTTCCTTTTCAGGTGCCCATCAGTAGACCTGTCGATGCGCTTAGCCAGAACAATATCCGCACCTGCCTGCCATTTTTCAATCAGTAAAGGAATGACGTTAATGGGATCTTGTAAATCAACATCAATAGGGATAACAGCATCACCCGTAGCATGCTCTAATCCCGCGAAAAGAGCAGGTTCTTTACCAAAGTTGCGGGTAAGGGACAGCGGCACGACCAGAGGATCTGAAACCGAAAGCGCATCGATAATAGATTCTGTTGCATCTTTACTGCCGTCATTTATAAAAACGATTTCAATTGTGTGCTGTTTCAACGCCTCAAATTCACGCACCGTTTTATAAAACACGGGAATAGCGTCTTCTTCATTAAGAACAGGAACAATCAGCGATATTTTCATCTGGCATCTCTGAAAACGATGTACTTTGAATATAAAAAGCCACAAATGAGGCTGATTAAAGAGAAGATGATCAGCGTGTAAAGCGGCTGAAGCATGCTTTTATCCGAAATCCAACCCACCAGTAAGGCGACGGATCCCATAAACAGGACATATATCATGTAACGAATCGTTGATGCTTCTGCATTAAATGTCCACTTTGCATTTACAAAGAATGAAAACGTTACAGCAACACAAAAAGCCCCAAAATTCGCGAGGGTTTGTGAGGAGCCTGTTGCATAAAGGATCGAGAATATGCCCCAGTGAATCAATGTGTTGAGGATCCCAACCGAGAAGTATTTTGAGAAGAGCTTTATCATTATCACCACCGTTTTAAGTCAGCCGATCTTATCCATCCTGAGCCACAAGGCAACAAATCTCTGAGGAAAAAAACAATCAGTCAGGTCCATTAAGTGGTAGAGATGGCATGAGCACAGGAACCTGAAGGGGAGAGACTCTGGCCGGTTCAAGGCCGGATGTGGCGACAAACGGAGATACTGTGCTGAACCCTGACAGGTTTTTTTAAGTTGTTTCGGACATAAATGCCTGTCAGCGCGAAATTGAAGGCTTAACCTGGTCATTTTATCTCTCAAATGCCTGTGCGTGTTGCGTATGCAACCAGATTGGTCCGTTGTGTTTGGCCCCCTGCGCATTAACGTCAGCCTGACCCTAAATTCATTTCTACTCTCTACAAATGAGACGTTATCGCTATACAGAATACGTTGATGCGCTGTTTATTCCCCATTCCTTATCTTATTTGCTGTCAGATGTTTAAAGGCACACCTTCTGAATACTCATGTCTAACCTATCTGTTACATCTTAAAACGCATAGGAAGTGATGCGGCATTCAGGGTAGGGAAAGTCAATAAAGGAATAACGGTGAGAGCAAGCTGAAACGGCATAATGCTATGAAAAACCGTGCCTTAAAGACCGCAACAGACATAGCCGAATTCAGAGTTTAAAAAGCAGGCAAGGCAGGCGCGTTAATCGTGAATACCCGTAACTACCAAAGAGTCTTTCCTGTTCCGCGGGCGGCGGGTCCGGAGTCATTTTTACCGCGAACTTCAATGCACATAAGTGACACGTACGCTTACCGTCATCGACTTTTTTTACCCGCGTCACAGCAAATCCCACTCTTATTGTGCCTGGTTATTTTCGCCTGCTGGCTGCTGCCGGGGCTGGTGGGCCATGAACCGTGGAAGCCTGACGAAGCCTATACCTTTGGGTTGATTCGCCACATTGCCCAGAGTGGGGACTGGGTTGTGCCAACCCTGGCCGGCGAACCTTTTATGGAAAAGCCGCCGCTCTACTTTGTTGTGGCCTCTTTCTTCCTCAGGCTGTTCAGCCCGGCCCTGGGTGAGCCCGATGCGGCACGTCTGACAACGGGCCTGTTTATTAGTCTTGCCTGTTACGCTATCGCAATGACTTCCCGTGAGCTCTATGGCAAAGGGGCTGGTCGTTGGGCGGTGCTTATCCTGTTTGCCTGTTTGGGCTTTCCTGTCCGGGCACACCAAATGATTACCGATACCGCGTTGCTGGCAGGCGGCGCTATTGGCATTTATGGTTTCATTTTGGGGATTCGCCGCCATGTGCTGGGTGGCGCGATACTGGGCATTGGCGCAGCGGTGATGTTTCTCTCTAAAGGGCTTCTCGGCCCGGGCATATTGGGACTGACAGCGCTGACGTTACCCTTGATGAATACAGCGTTTCGTAGCAGACGCTATATCGTGTTTTGTGCTATCGCGTTTCTGGTCTTTTGCCCGCTGGTAGTGCCGTGGCTGTATGCGCTTTGGATGCGTTCTGAAAAGCTGTTTTCAACCTGGCTACTGGTCAATAATTTTGGCCGTTTTGACGGTACCGCTAAGCTCGGGCCTAAAGCAAAACACTTCTTTTACTTTAAACTGCTTCCCTGGTATGCCTTTCCTGCATTGCCGATGGCTGCGTGGTGGCTCTGGCGCAGTTGGAAAACCGGCATCAGCGCATCCGCAATGGTGCTGGTAACGTTTTTTTTAGCCGGTTTTGTCACTCTGTCGAGTGCATCTGACGCGCGGGAGCTTTACGCCATGCCGCTGCTTCTGCCGTTGGCCATACTGGCAGCAGGTACCTGTCAGCAGAAAACCCTCTGGACGATAAAGTTGCGGCCATGGGCACTCGGCTTATTCTGCCTGCTTCCAACGGTGATGTGGGGAGCGGGCATCATCCTGATGACCGGCTGGCCTGCGCCACTGTGGAATAAATGGGTGGCACAGGGTGCGCCCGGATTTACGCCCCAGATTTCATCAGTGATGTTTGCAGCAGCATTACTGGCTACTTTATTGCTGAGCGGGCTGGTGTTTTTGAATCGCACCTGCCGGGAAAGTCCCTTATCAATTTTTACCAGTTGCATCACGCTGTGCTGGGTGTTGGCCATGACGCTGGGCATGCCGTATCTGGATTACACCAAGCGTTATTCTGATGTTTTTCTCCCGCTGCGGGCATGGTTGCCAAGGGATGAATGTGTCGCGAGCCGGCATCTTGGTGAACCACAACGGGCTTTACTGGAATATTACGATGGGCTGGTAACGCTGCGAGAAGGGAAGCACAGAGGCGCCTACCGCTGTAACTGGCTACTCCTGCAACATGATAAAAGGCATCCTGAGGAGTTTGTCGACGGGACGTTGGTCTGGCAAGGGGAGCGGCCTGCGGATAACGAAGAGAATTACCAACTTTATCGACTGAACAGATAAGCCAGTATTTTTCATGCTTAACTCGCCTGAGGTCATTTTGCAGGCGAGTGACGATTGGTTACATCGGCTATTTCAGTAAAATCTGCACTCAGGGAAGCGACAGATGAACTTCATTTTCTTTTGGTGCCCAGTCTCTGTCAGAGAACTCATCTACAGAATAGGAGACATTGCGCAGCCCCTGGGTGCCTAGAAAGTTTTTTACGCCTTCCTGAAGATTACCGTCACGAAACAGCTCAGCAATAACAAACAGGGCATCGGAAAGCGAAAGCGTTCTGATTTGCGCGGGTAACCAGTTTGTACGCGTAAAGATCAGATGATAAAGCGCTTCATCTCCCGACAAGGGAAAATAGCGCGTACCAAATTGTTTGCGATGCTTGTCCAGAATGATTTCAAGAATGAAAATCTGTGCTGTCCGTTGCCTGATTTGATTCACAAAAACATTTTCGGAATTGCCCATATCCAGCGTCGTGGCATCATTATTCTGCTTAACGCGCGTCTCGATAGCATTCCAGAGGTTGTCATACTGATTCATAGCTTGCCTTGTCTGAAATTGTCGTTTTCATAACAACGTTAGCAGAAGGAACACGCGCGGCAAAGGCCACAAGCATAATCAGCCGCATTTGACTCTAAAAAAGACAGCATTTAATTTTGTCGCCAACATGCTGTCGCTAAGTGTCCTGCAAAGGGGCGTTTTATTATGACAACTTTAGCAAGCGAAGAAGGCGAGGTGATGGCTTTAACGTTAAACATTTAAAAAATAAAATGGCCACCAAGGGCCATGTCGAGGGCATTCAGGTACGATTAATGCAACACACCGGCGGTGGTTAAGCAAAGTGTGCAAAAAGCAACGCTGAATGCAGAGAAACCCACCAAACCAAGAACGACGAAACCGAAATTTCTCATATCGACCTCCACCGTGTCCAGGTGACACAGCCAAATCATAGGGCTGGTGGATAAATAAGTACATACTGTTAATAAAGCCATGGAAAATATTGCTGTGCCATTCCTAAAATGGCTGTCACATTCTGAATGTAGAAGAAGGCGTAAAAATGATGTCTGCCTTTTTCACCCTGTGTTCCTCGCATTCGCGCAGTAGCTGTATCAGGAAACAGGTACAGTGAAATCGCGTGCCCGTAAGGGATCTCCGTGTCCGCACTAACATTGGTCTCATCACGTGGTTGCCCTTTTAAACGGTCACGTGAATGCGCTTATCGCACGGAGGCAAGGCTGGGTAAATAAGTTTTAGGAGGCAGAAAATATTTTAGTGCGACTTGGGTGAGTTATCACGGTGACAGTTATAAATTATCCGCAGGTGATGATTAAGGGACAATCGTCATGTTGATTTGCTTCTCGCTAATTACCCTTATTTATTAACAGAGTTAAAATTAAAGAAACGCTTCGTGTTATCTTGTATTGTCAGTTAAATACAGACTCTTTTAAACGGTGCCAGGCTAAAGCTAAACAGGGCAATCTGTTTTTTTCGATAAACTTTTATACTGCAGCACGATCACCTGAGGTGAATAGATTTATTTTGCCATGCAGGGTAAAAAGAATATTTCCTTTCAAATCTTTGCGTAATGGGCGCCTCGGTTATTACGGCTGGGATCTGAACAGATCGCTGACATTTTTAATCTTCGTTAAAACAGATTTAAGGCAGGATTTACGTCTGTTTTACACTAGAAAAAAATAAGGCACGCGTCTGAATCGGTAAGCTACCTCATACATAAACTCAATTTTCTGGATCTTTTGTGGACTGGAAATTATGTGAAAAATCAAGATAACTCACTGTAAATAAGAGATAATTTATTCTTTTTTGATATAGGCAATCGCTCATTCTGATGTTCCTGCAAATCGCCCTGAAAACCCATTCTGGCGGGACTCACTCATCAATAACTCTTAACTCAGGGCTTGTTTTTTAATTTTACGGCATGAATAATGCGCGCCTTTGTTACATATCATTACGATTTACAGAATGAAAGTTAACGTTAAAAGGACTTTTCTCATTGCCTGTGGTTTTATGGGCGGTGTACCCGCCCTGTTGTTTTTGACAGGAGCACTCTTACCTTTGCCTGTTTCAGCGGCAGATGGCGAAGTCTTAAATACGGCTACGGGTATCGACGCAAATGAGCAACAGCGCCAGCTGGAACGTGCGCGTATTCTGCGTGAGCAAAATGCGCCGCGTGCGGATATTCGTCTTGAGCGTCCTGACGCTGCCCTGCCGGATTACCCCTCTGATGAAAAACCCTGCTTTGTCATTAGCACTATTGCGCTACAGGGGGATGCATCACAACAATTTCAATGGGCCCTGAATGCCGTAGCTGACGCCAGAGGGCGCTGCCTGGGCGGGCAGGGCATTATGCTGGTAATCAAAAAAGTCCAAAATGCGATCCTGGCTAAAGGCTATGTCACCACGCGCGTCATGGCTCAGGAGCAGGATCTGACCAAAGGCACACTGACGCTCACGATCCAGCCGGGCAGAGTGGCAAACGTTCGCTTCAACAAGGACGTATCATGGCGCGGTCGGTTATGGAATGCCGTGCCCGCTTCTCGCGGTGACATCCTCAATCTGCGTGATGTCGAGCAGGGACTCGAGAATTTCAAGCGCGTTCCCAGTGCGGCAGCGGATATCAAAATTGTCCCCGGCGAACAAGAATCCACCAGTGATCTCGTGGTGAACTGGCAGGAATCGCGTCCCGTCCGGCTGAACATCGGGCTTGATGACAGCGGTTCTGAAAGCACCGGCCGCTATTTGGGAACGGCTACCCTGGCCATCGATTCCCCTCTGGCCCAGAACGATCTGTTTTATGCCAGCTTTGGAAAAAATATGTTCGAGCAGGGACCCTTTGGTAACCATTCCCAGGCGGTGAATTACTTTTTCCCCGTTGGCTACTGGGCGTTCTCGGCAAACTATAACGATTACACCTATCACCAGAATATCCCTAACGCGAACGAAATCCTGAGCTATGACGGTAAAAGTGAAAGCGTCGTATTGACGATATCAAGACTGCTGTACCGCGACCAGTCCAATAAAACCACGCTCAATGTACGCACTTATCGCCGTCGTTCCTCAAACGCCGTTAATGATATTGATATTGATCAACAGCGGCGGCGAACAGCCGGTTGGGAGCTGGGATTAAGCCAGCACACTTATCTGGGCAGCGCCACGCTGGATGGCAGTATCAACTGGCGGCACGGCACCGGTGCCTGGGGGGCAACACCGGCACCAGAAGAGGCGACTCAAAGCGGTAGCGCACGTGCGGGCATGTTATTTGGGGACATTGGCCTTAACCAACCCTTCTCGCTGCTAAATCAGCCGTTACGCTATTACACCACGCTGCGTGGGCAGTGGAGCAGTAGTGCGCTCACGCCTCAGGAAAGGCTGGCAATTGCCGGGCGTTATTCGGTTCGCGGTTTTGACGGCGAGCAGATGCTGTCTGGGGAAAAAGGCCTTATCTGGCGAAATGAGTTGGGTTGGAACGTTTTTGCCAGTGGCCATGAATTTTATCTTGCAGCGGATTACGGTCGCGTTGATGGGCCAGGCACGCGTTATTTGGTTGGACATCAACTGGTGGGCGCCGCAGCGGGCATCAGAGGCACACTGATAAGGCGCGTAAGTTACGACCTGTTTGCTGGCATTCCGCTGATGAAACCCGACAGTTTTCATACCTCAGGTGCGACAGCAGGATTCAGCATTAACGTCGAACTATGATGCCTTGCCCCATTATGACCACGATTCAGACCTCATGGATTTGAGAAGCCAAATTATATGAACAAACATTGTTACCGCCTGATCTTCAGCCGTACGCACGGTGAACTTCGCGTTGTTTCTGAACTGGCCCGTAGCTGCAGTAATGAACCGGGCCAGACGCGTGGGACGGGAGCCGCGCGCGTCTGGGTAACACTGCGTCGTTCAGGATGGCTCATAAGTCTGATGCTGTTTAACGGTCAGGCACTTGCTGACGGTATCGTTGCAGATGGCAATGCCGCAGCAGGTCTGCGCCCTGAGGTGATCAATACGCAAAATGGCCTGCCACAGGTTAACATCACCGCGCCAAATCAGGCGGGCGTTTCCCATAACCAGTACAGCCAGTTCGACGTTGACCAAAAAGGCGCCATTCTTAATAACTCTGCGGTCATGACCTCTACGCAAATGGCGGGCATGATTCAGGGCAATCCCAATATCAATCCCAATGGTGCGGCCGCCCGGGTCATTCTGAACGAAGTTAACAGTAACAATCCCAGCCAGCTTCGGGGCTATATGGAAGTAGCTGGTGGCCGTGCGCAGGTTATCGTCGCCAACCCTTCAGGTATTGTTTGTAATGGCTGCGGAACCATCAACGCAGGCAGGATGACGCTTACCACCGGTAAACCGCAGCTCAATGCCGACGGCAGTATTGCAGGTTATCAGGTTGAGCGCGGTGTCGTGCGCATTGAAGGCGGGGGCCTAAATGGCGACTCGCGGCATGACACCGAATACGTTGATGTGCTTGCGCGCGCCGTGGAAGTTAATGCGGGCGTCTGGGCGAAAGAGAAGATCAACGTCGTCGCGGGAAAAAACACTGTCAGCGCGGATGGCAACACCGTGACGCCTTCCTCCGGCCAGGATGGCGCTAAGCCTGAGTTAGCGATAGACATGGGCGATATGGGGGGAATGTACAGCGGCCAGATTCGTATGATCGGCACCGAAGCCGGCGTTGGTGTGCGTAATCAAGGCGGGCAGTTACAGGCCGGAAAAACCCTTACCGTCAGTAGCGAAGGCCGTCTGGTGTGGCAATCGGGCAAGCAAGAGGCTGTGACACAGGCGGGTGAGTCCGTCACCCTGATCGCCAAAGACAATATCGAACATGCGGGCAAACTTCACAGCGGTGGCACACTCAACGTACAGAGCCGCACTGGAGAGATTAAGCAGTCCGGGACGATGGCGGCCGCTGGCGATGTTCAGCTAACTGCCGCTAGCGGGATTGAAAACAGCGGTCATCTGCTGGCGGGCAGTGATGTAAACAGCATGCTCAACCGCGAAGCCGACCTCTCGCTGAGCAGCCAGGAAACTGTTCGCTCAACAGGTAGCCTGTTGAGCAAAAAGAATGTCACCCTGTCTGGTAAACGCGTTGATCTTAGTGAAGGACAGCTGGCTGCGAAACAGACAACAGTCACCGCCCAGAAAGAAGGGGTTGGGTTAAATAAAACCAGGGTCGACAGCCAGAACTTGCACATCAGCAGCACGGGCGACGTGGATGCGCGACAGGCAGAGATTAAGGCTGGTAACTGGGACGTTAATGCAGACAACCTGTTTAATCAGCAGGCGGTCTGGTCGCAGACGGGCACCGGAGATAATCGTTTTACGCTGCAAAACCAGCTTGATAATACCGGCGGTACGATAGAGGCACAGCGCCTTAACCTGAATGTGGGCGCGCTGACTAACCAGAACGGCAGACTGGTTGCACTCGACGGAAGCGATCAGCAGTGGCATGTGACAGGGCTGATCGACAACCGTGCGGGTGAACTGGGCAGTAACGGGAATATGGCGTTGAGCACCGGAAGCCTCACCAATCTGGGTGGTTCGGTTAAAAGTATGCTCTCTCTGCAGGTCGATGCTAAACACGCGCTCGATAACAGCGAAGGCAGGCTCCTGGCGGGCAATAACGTCACGCTGCAGGCGGAGACGCTGGTTAACCATGCCGGTGTGCTTAATGGTGAGGCAGTAAAAATCACCGCTCAACAGCTTGATAATGCGCAAGGTCAGATCCTGAGTCAGCAGGGCCTGGCGCTTGACGCACAGCAGAGTCTCGACAATGACCAGGGCCTTATCGCCGCCGGACAGAATGCAGACGTTCATACCGAGGGGAGCTGGAACAACCAGGGCGGCACGGTACAGAGCGAAACCCAGTTAAAGCTGTCTGCGGGACATCTCAACAACACCCAAGGCAAGTTGCTGTCTGGCGATCTGCTCGTGCTTAAAGCGAGTGGTGAAGTGAATAACGCTGCGGGTGAAATCAGCGGCAGCGCGCTGACGTTAGGTGTACAGAACCTGTCAAATGATAAAGGGAAAGTCATTGGCGGTCGGTCGGTGATCCTTGATGCGAAAAACGGGCTCGATAACGCGCAGGGACTGTTGGCAGCCGGCCAGATGCTCAACCTTTCTACCGAAGGTATGCTGAATAATCTGAACGGCGGCATCAGCGCGGCCGATCTCGATCTCACCGCCGGTCAACTCGATAACACGCAAGGAAAAATCATTGCGGATAACGGCCTGCACGTGCGGGCACAGCAGGCTCTGGATAACACTCTCGGTTTGCTTGAAGCGGGTGAGACACTTGATGCCAGTACCCAAGGCAACTGGAAAAATCAGCAGGGCACGGCACAAGGCGGCAAGGCTGTTATTGCCGCCACGCACGATTTTGATAACACAAACGGCAGGCTTCAGTCTGGTGGCGCGCTGCGGTTAGACAGTGCCGGGGATGTTATCAACCAGGGTGGCAAACTGACTGCGCAAAAAGACCTGACGTGGCAAGGTGCCACAACCAGCTTATTTAATAATGATGGCGGTTCGTTGCAGAGTGGAAACAACCTGTCAGTCACGGGTGGGCGACTGACCAACCGCGCGCAGGGCATTGTGCTGGGACAGGATGCTCTCTCGTTTGATCTGGCCGCTGACGTCAATAATCAGGACGGTCAAATCACGGGCGGTGGTCAAACGGTCCTGCGCGCAGGCAGTCTCACCAATGCTGGCGGCAAAATCAATTCCCTTGGCGGCCTTGAGATGCAGTTCAGTGGCCAACTGGACAACAGTAATGGGCGTATTTTCAGCCAGCTATCTCAGAAACTGACGGCGGGGAATATTGCAAACGAGCAAGGTTGGATGGGAAGCCAGGGAGAATGGCGCGCCACCACAGGTCATTTCGCTAATACGCTGGGCAGCGTGCAAAGCGAGCAGTCGGCATGGCTTAACGCGGCTGCGCTGAATAACCAACAGGGGCTGCTGCAGGCTGCTGCTGCGTTGACGATGAGAGTGACGCAGGGAATCGACAATCGCGCGGGTAAAATCAGCGCCCAAACGCAGCTGGATGCACGCGGCGATGATAACGGGGCGAGCACGGGTGCCATTAACAATGCTGGTGGTCAGTGGCTGGCGGGCGAAGCGTTAAACCTTGCGGCACAGATGCTGGACAATACCCAGAATGGCCTGCTTTACAGTCAGAAACAGCTTCATCTTCTTCTCGATGACACGCTGAGTAATCAACAGGGCAAAGTGCAGAGCGGAGAAAACCTGACGCTTGCAGCCCGCTCATTGCAAAACGATGCGGGTTCGATCGCCAGCCAGCAGCAGTTAACGCTCAATCTGACAGGCGAGCTCAGCAACCAGGGCGGCGCGTTACGCAGCAATGGCGTCCAGCAGGTCAGCGCCAGTCATATCAATAATCAGCAAGGCACGATCAGTAGCCTTGACGATCTTGGCGTCACCGCGGCGCAACTTGATAACGCGGCGGGCACTCTGATAAGCCAGGGAACCGGCATTTATCGTATTGATACGCTGAATAACCAACAGGGCAAAATTCATAGCGGCCGCGGCCTGACGCTGAACGGTAACGTGGTCAGTAACCAGGGCGGCCAGTTAGTTTCGACCCAGGATATGATTATCACGGCGGCGCAAATCACCAATGCCAGCCGGGGAACAATCAGCAGCCAGGGAGCGCTGGACGTACAGGGCAGCACACTGGATAACCACGATGGCGGCCTGATTCTGGGCACCACGCGCACGGGCATCTCGGCCAACGAGTTGAATAACAGCACAGGTCGACTGCAAAGTGCGGGGGCGATGACGCTGGCAGGGCTGTCACTGCTGGATAACCGCCAGGGCAGCATCGTCGCAAATGGGCCACTCAATATTAACAATGGCAGTAATGCACGTTTTGCCCGGCTCGCTTTCTCCGCGCCTTCATTAGCTCTACTAAACCAGAACGGCGTTGTGCAGAGTGGCGCAACGATGGCGGTTAATGCGCGTACGCTGGACAACCAGGGCGGAAAACTGCAAAGCCAGCAGGACTTTACGTTGGGCGTACAGCAGGATTATGTCCAGCGGGCCAGTGATATTCTAACCAGTAATGGCACGCTCACGATGTCGGTCGCGGGCATGTTTACCAACCTGAATGACTGGCTGTTGCCTGGGAACCTGAACCTTACCAGTGCGCATTTTACTAACCCGGGCACGCTGGTTAGTAAAATCATGCAGATTACAACAGGGCAATTCACCAACCGTGGCCGTGTTGAAGCTGACACGATGACGCTTAACGTTGACACGCTGGACAACCCCACGGCGGTGATGGGCGACAACATCACCGTTAACGCCCGCATTATTGATAACTACGGCGCGGGTGGGGTTATCGCGGCGACCCAGTCGCTTAACCTGCGCGGCAACGAGCGGCTGACGAACCGTGACGGGGCGTTGCTGTTCAGTAGTGGCAATATGCAACTGGGCAGTAACGACCTGATTGAAAACCGGGCAAGTGCCATTGAGGCCAGCGGTGATCTCACGGTAAACGCACAGCGTTTAATCAATCAGCGCATCGGGTTAAATATTGCCCCTGATGCAGAGTCTGAATCGTACAAATGGCATCGTTATAACTATTACTGGCGATCCTATGGAATGTGGGTCAACAACGATAAAAATACGCTGGCACCGACCACCCAACAGCTGACTTTTGGCAATGGTGCTGAGGCGCAAAACAATCGTTATGGCACCCTAATGGCTATTGATGAGGCCGGTAAGCGCGCGCAGGTGCGGGTCAAAGACAACACCGGTCAACTGATCGACCTGTGGGTCAATTACCTGGCGCTCAGACCGAACGGCGACGGTAGCTACGCCATGACATTTTACGAAACGCGCGGAGAGAATCAGCTTGCGGTCATCCCCACTCCCTATCAAAACGGTTTCCATTGGGAGCATGACAGGACGCAGGTATTAACGTGGGATCCCAATAAACATATTGATATCTTCACTGCGCCTAATGTCAATGACTACAATAATTTACGCGAGCGCACGGTAACCGGCTCTTTAACGCGTGATCGCCTTATATCCGAAGGCACAGGCGCGCGTATGTTGGCCGGGGGCAATATGGCTCTGCATGTCGGCAGTCAGTTGCTCAACGATGCGAGTGTTATCACAGCGAACGGCAATCTGGGCATTGACGGTGGCGGTAGCGTGGATAACCGAGGTTACTCGGTTAACGAACATCGCATTGAAACCCTCGTTGACCACTATGACAGAGATGAGAGCCACTGGTATCCCACGTCACACTATGATGGCACCACGGCGCTACAAACCATTGATGGCATTATCTCTGGCAATGGCAGAGTGAGCATCATCGGGACCAGTATCTCGAATACAACTGTCAATCAGGCGCAAATCAGCAGCGTTGAAGCGGCGCTAAAGGCCGTGGACGCGGAGCGCGCAGAATGGGAGCGTAACCCCCTGGCATTTAGCGTGAATGGCGCAAGCGGACAAGATGCCGATACCCAACTGCAACCTGGGGGGCAGATCGCCGCAGAGCAGCCTTCTTTGCCAGGACGTCCGCTGCTTCCGGCGGAGCTGGCCTTCACGGCCAGACAGCACCTGGCAAGTGTGGCAACAAACATTCCCAATAACGGCCTGTTCCGCCAGTTTACGGCAAGCGGTAGCCCTTACCTGGTGGTCACCGACGCGCGCTTTACCAGCCGGACCCAGTTTATCAGCAGTGATTATCTGCTTTCTCGCGTGGGTTATGATCCGGCGGCGGTGCATAAGCGTCTGGGTGACGGGTTTTATGAGCAGAAGCTGGTACGGGATCAGGTGCTGAGCCTGACCGGCCGTCAGTCGGTGCACGGTGAAGATGCAATGGCCCAGTACCAGGCGCTGATGAATAACGGTGTGAAAGTGGCGCAGGATTTCCGTCTGGTGCCCGGCGTGGCGTTAACACCGGAACAGATCGCCTCATTACAGCAGGATATTGTCTGGCTGGTGAGCGAAACGGTTAATACCGAGAACGGCCCGCAGACTGTTTGGGTGCCGAAAGTCTATCTGGCCCAGTCCACGCTGCGCCTGACTGGCGACGGCGCACTCATCGCGGGGGGCGATCTGCAGCTCTCTGCTAACAGCGTAACCAACGCCGGTAATCTGCTGGCGGATAAGGCCCTGAGCATTGATGCCTCAGCGTTTTCTCATCAGAGTGGTGATATCAAAGCAGACAGCATCAACGTACATGCTGACAGCCTGAGCATGAGCACTAATCTGCAGGATGCTTTACGGCAGGCGAGCATGAGTGCGGGCGATATCAGCCTCAGCGGCAATGACATTCGTCTGCAGGGCGCGAAGCTAAGCGCAACGGATAACCTGGCGCTTAGCGCCCGTGACAATCTGGAGATCAGCGCTGCAAAACAGAGCTATAAAGCGAATGTTGAGGTGATCTCGGGGGCCATGGGAAACCGAAGCAGTGCCGGGATGGAAGAGGCTGGCCAGCGCATGGCGCAGGTCAGCGGTGAATGGCAGCTTGCCCAGGGCAGTGAGCTGAAAGCGGGCGGCAATCTGGTCATGAAAGCCGGTAAAGACATCACGCTGCAGGGCAGTCAGGCACAGGCGGGCGGACAAACAGCGCTTCAGGCTGGCGGAAATATCCGTTTATTAGCGGATAAAACCACCAACAGCACGCATGTCGAAGCGAATAGCCGGACTTCTTCTGTCAGCAACAGCCGTGAAGAAGATCAGCTTTACCTCAGTACATTGGGTGGCGATAAAGGTGTGACGATCATTGCTGGCAAGGATCTGCTTGCCGAAGGTGCGCAGATTGACAGTAAAGCAGGGGCCATTGGGATTGGTGCGGAAAATGTCACCATCAAAGAGGTCCGAAGCTCAACACATGCCTACGATAATGAGCAGTCGAGTAACAAAAACCATACGCGTATAGAAGAGACTTCAAAAGAAGACGTGATCGGCAGTACGCTCAGTGCACAGCATGGCATTACAACGATAGCCCGCACGGGTGACATCACAGTGACTGGCAGTACCCTGCATAGCGAGGAGGGGGCAATCGCCCTTCAGGCTAAACACGACATCACGCTCAATAGTGCAACGGAGCGTGAATCACGTTATCTGGATGAAAGTTCTCAGAAGAAAGGTTTCCTGAGTAAGAAAAGCAGTCATACAGTGCAGGACGATCGTGTGACGCGTGAAAAAGGCACGCTGATAAGCGGCAACAGTGTCACGATTGATGCCGGAAACGATCTCACTGTAAGTGGATCAGCCATCGCCGCCGATCAGAATGTGGATTTGCAGGCGGGAAACAATGTCGATATTTCTGCCGCCACCGAAACCGGTTATCACTATCTCTTGGAAGAAAAGAAAAAGAGCGGCCTGATGGGCAGCGGGGGGATTGGCTTTACGGTCGGCAAACAGTCGACGCGTCATGAAGTTAATGAAGACGAGATCGTTCAGAGCCAGAGCTTCAGCACCATCGGCAGCAGCCAGGGGAACGTTAACATCACCGCAGGGAATAAACTGCATATTGGCGGCGCGGATCTGATAGCCGGTAAAGATCTTAACCTGAGCGGCGACAGTGTAGATATTGACTCGGGTTTCGACCGCAATAACCGCACGGAAACATTTGAGTCTAAACAGAGTGGCTTTACGCTGGCGCTGTCGGGTACGGTGGGTAGCGCCCTGAACACGGCTGTCAGCGTGGCACAGCAGGCAAGAAAAGAGGGTGATGGACGACTCCGTGCGCTGCAGGGAACTAAAGCCGCGCTGAGCGGCGCGCAGGCAGCAGCGGCTTATGAGAACGACAGCGCTCTTACCGAGGCGGCAAACGCCAAAAATGCGGCGGCGGGGATCGATCCCAAGGCTGATAATGCGGCTCAGGGCGCGAAAAATACCGTTGGTATCACGCTCTCATACGGTAGCCAGTCATCGAAAAGCGAGTCTCACAGCCAGAGCAGTCAGGCGCAGGGAAGCACACTCAATGCAGGCAGAAATATCGCTATCACGGCGACCGGTAAAAACAAAGGCGAACAGAGCGGTGATATTACGCTCGCCGGTACCCAGATGAAAGCGGGCGGGGAGATGACGCTGGACGCTGCCCGCGATATCAATCTGCTGTCATCGCAAAATACACAACAGACCGACAATAAAAACAGCAGTAAAGGCGGATCGGTTGGCATTGGTATCGGTGTCGGATCAGGCGGCTATGGCATTACCGTCTCTGCCAGCGTCAACAGCAGTAAGGGCCGTGAAAACGGCAACTCGCTGACGCATAACGAAACTACGCTGGATGCAGGCGGCGGGATCAATTTGAAGAGTGGCCGTGACACCACTTTGAAAGGGGCTCAGGTTAACGGAGAAACCATCAAGGCGGATGTTGGACGGAACCTGACGCTCGCCAGTGAGCAGGATAGTGACCGCTATGACTCAAAACAGCAGAGCGCCAGCGCGGGTGGCAGCTTTACGTTTGGTTCGATGACCGGTTCAGCAAACGTCAACGTATCCAAAGATAAAATCCACAGCAATTTCGACTCGGTTAAAGAGCAGACGGGATTGTTTGCCGGTAAAGGTGGCTATCAGATCACCGTGGGGAACCACACGCAGCTCGACGGGGCTGTCATTGCCAGCACGGCGGACAAAGACCGCAATGTTCTGGATACCGGCACCCTGGGCTGGCGCGATATTCAGAATCAGGCCGACTATAAATCTGAGCATCAGAGCGCAGGTTTCAACAGTGGTGGCCCCATTGGTTCCAATCTGTTAAGCAACGTCAGTGCACTTCCAATCAGTGCTGCCGGAGGTAGTGGGCACGCTGAGGGCAGCACAAAAGCGGCGGTCAGCGACGGCAATATCATTATCCGCAACCGGGATGCGCAGCAGCAGGATTTGTCCGGCCTGAGCCGCGACACGGAGCATGCCAACGACGGCAGCATCAGCCCGATTTTCGACAAAGAGAAAGAGCAGCGCCGCCTGCAGCAGGCGCAACTGGTCAACGACGTTGCCACCCAGGCGCTTGACGTTTACAACACGCATGAAGCCGCCCGGGCCACGCGCGCCGCCACGGCCAGCCTGGCGGATACGGATACGCGTACTGCGCTGGAAGCGCAGGCCAGCGCAATGCTGGATAAGGCGCATGAAAAGGATCCGAACGTAGACAACAGCAGGCAGGCGGTGGTCAGCAAGGCCTGGCAGCTGGCCTACGACCAGGCGATTGTCCGTCAGGGCGCGGACATGGGCGGAAGCGTGCGCACCGGCGTGAATGCGGTGGTTAATGCCCTGCAGGCGCTGGCGGGCGGCGACATCAGGGCTGCCCTGGCGCAGGGCGCTGCGCCTTATCTGGCCGCGAAGGTCAAGGAACTGACCACCGGTAATGCGCCCTACGGCGAACTGACAGACACACAGAAACTGAATAACCTGATGGCGCACGCGCTGCTGGGCGGCGTGGTCGCTGAGCTGAGCGGGGGCAGTGCAGCCGCAGGCGCCACCGGTGCGGTAACGGGGGAACTGGCGACGCCGGCCATCGCACTGGCGCTTTACGGCACGGCAGACAGTGATAAACTGAGCCCGGAGCAGAAGGCGAACCTGAGCGCGCTGGCGACGCTGGCATCGGGAATCGCTGCGGGTGTGAGCAGCGGGAGCACGGCGGGTGCGGCGACGGGCGCGCTGGCGGGTAAGAATGCGGTGGAGAATAACTTCCTGCACGTTGACGAAGCCGAAAGAAAAGCCGTGCTGGAGCGCAGGGAGAAAGCTGGCACCATTACACCGGACCAGCGTCAGGAGCTGTCCGGTATCAACCAGACGAATAAAGCCCGTGACCAGGCCATTCATGATGTGTGTACACAGGGCAATAAAGGCGGTGCAGCCTGTGGTGCACTGGTCAGCCAGGCCCAGTCGGCACTGGATAAGTACGGCGATAACGTCACCTACTCGCTGATTTACAAAGACCTGTACCCGCAGGATGCGGCGAACCTGGAAAACGTGCTGAAGGGACTGGATGCAGGCAGTATCAGCCGTGATCAGGCTATAACTGCGATAGCGAAGCAGTCGGGGCAAAGCTGGGACAAAGTGGCTGAACAATATGATTCAGCCATGCAGGCACAGGCGATTGCTGTGGCACTGGCGGGCATGAAGGGCATTCAGATAAGACAGCCCGCGAACGTCAGCAAATCACCAACAGCGAAGGCAGATAAAAATCTCAGTTACGTTGATGAACCGCCCTTTAATCCCGGAGGTACAGCGGGAGGCGCGCAGCCCTGGTCTACCAAGGGGCGGATAAAATACGTAGAGCTTCCGACTCGAGGGAAAATACGGTTTGTTCCGGATAGCAATTACTCTTCAAGCAATCCATTACCGAGAGGGCCGAATAACGGTTATCTCGATAAGTTTGGTAACGAATGGGTAAAAGGTCCATCACGTACTGCAGGACAGGCTTTTGAATGGGATGTCCAGCTGTCACCCAAAGGTAGAGCGCAACTTGGTTGGGCAACAAGAGATGGTTCTCACTTGAATGTGTCTCTTGACGGAAAGATTACACATAAATAATCAAGGTACATATTTATGGAAAATAAAATTGGTTTTTATCAAGAAGTAGAAATAATTTTCGGCTGCAAAAATAAAAAATATGCAGGTAAAAAAGGAGGAGTCATGGGGATAAGTGAAGAGGACGGCATACTGTATGGGTACTCGATAAAACTCTATGACGAAGAATACCTTTTATCTTTTGATAAAAGCGAAGTCCTTCCAACAGGAAAACAGCTCACTCAGGACGATTTTTACTGAGCAGCTAAAGATCCCGGCCCTTCAGTGACCGGGATCTTTTTATCAGTCCTGCCTACCGCTGTGTGATCTCCGGCATCTGCCAGTCCTGGTTTAGCGCCCCCGGAAAGTCCTTCAGCCAGGCGCTGGCCTTTTCACGGTTAAAGCTTGTGACGCTCAGGCCCTCAATGCAGTCCCACAGCTCGCGCATGCTCTGCTAGGTTACCCGACCGGACTGTAAGCATACCTGTTTTAGTTCCACGCACTTTTTGGGATATCCGGTTTTTCCGCCATCAGCAGGATCTGTCCGGCCTGAACCGCGACACGGAGCATGCCAACGACGGCAGCATCAGCCCGATTTTCGACAAAGAGAAAGAGCAGCATCGCCTGCAGCAGTCACAGCTGGTAACTTTACCACTGCCGGTAGAGCCTTACAGAAACATGGAGGTCGTGAAGGGAGTGCTTATCCGACAGCTAAAGGTACTCCAGTTCAAATTAACGAGCAGGGGCAGAAAATACTTGATGGAATAGTTAAAGCGCCAGGTGCTTCTGTGAAAGAAGGTAATCGCTTTGGTGGTTTTGATGTAATTGCTCCCGATGGCCGTGGAGCTAGATTTGATCCTCAAGGTAATTTCCGTGGTTTTTTGGAGCCTTAATAATGAACTCTACAGATCCTTTAAAAATCGTAATTGCCAGTGATGTTGATTATGAGAACTTAATCGCTGAAATTTATTGTGATAATATTTTCATCGCCCTACTACAACAGGATAATGGCATAAATGATCTCAGAATTGAATTTTCCTCCGACATCAATACATTAAATTTAGACTGGTTTCAGAATGCATTGAATGAGGCCAAGAAAAAATTATTAAATCAGTAAAATATCCCGGCCCTTCAGAGGCCGGGATATCACAGTCGCCGCCACTCGACTGTTCCCTTATGCGGCGGCCGCATCTTCGGCGTGGTGATGCTTCCAGTTAGTAGAACATGTGTTTTTCAATAAACGTTCCGATGACTTTTTCGTGGATCTTCACTGAACGCGAGTAGCAGATTGTTTTACGAGCCAGCCGCTAAATGCGGGTGCGGAGCGTCAGGTTATTGCGCTCAATCCGTTGGGTGAATATTTTACCGGTCAGATGCTTATCCTTCGGCACCTCCCGGCCATAGCTGCCCCAGTCGTCGCTGGTGATCATGCAGATATTGAACGGAGTCAGCAGTGCAAGTAGTTTCCGGCAGGTTTCATTGATTCGGGGACCAAAAGTGTAGGCCAGTACACCGCCTGTTTTGGTGTTATACGTGTACCAGAGCCAGTGCTGCCGGACTTTACTGCTAACGAAGCTCCATTGCTCATCAAGTTCGCAGATAAGTGCCACATCAGCATTAGCAACGGGCGAAGACGTTATTCGCTTTGGCGTGAGTTTTTAAAGTCCGGATGAGGGTGTTAATGCCAATTTTTTCAGTATTCTGGCTGTATCGCGAACTCCGGTACCGTTAAAGGCCATTTCGGTGATCTGTTCTTTAACCTCCGGTTTGTTGGCCTCGTATGAGTAAGTAAGCTGAAACATACGTTGGCAGTCACGGCAGCGAAACCGGTCATTTTCTTTCGGGTTCTGCCCATGGCGATAGACCTGAGCAGACAGACAACGGGGACAATGAACGGTAACGCTGGTCATGAGTAAACCTTAAAAGAGAGCATTATACATCAAATTCAACTAATCAGAGGCATTACCCAAGTCAGCTATTGGAAGCAAATAATGCCTATATGACGAGCCAGATAAACGGTGAGGATAGCAAAGTGTCCTTGACAGGAAGTATAGCTGGTATGGCATTAGGCTATGGAGTTGGAGGAGCTGTAACTAAAAAACTGAAAGTGAGCATGTGAAAAAACATTTTGGGATTACGTCAAGTAGTAATGCCTTAAAATATACTGAATCTAATTTTAATTCTGTTTTTTACTTAAAGGCAATGAAATGAGTCCAGTTCCAAGCATTTCAGGCGGCAGTGTCTGTTCCTTAATGGCTGAAGGTGCTAGTAATGCTGTCCAAAGTGAGCAAGCCAAAGATAAATGAAATGAAAAAGCTTCTCCTTCTTTTAATCCTAATTCTAGTATATACAATTGTATGCTCAGTGGGCATGATCCTGATTGTCTGGCTCGCGATGAAAAAAGCAATGACATTTTCACAGTTAACTAAATGTGGGACTGTTGGTTTTTTCTCTGGAGGAATAATTGGCGCTGACGTGTGGGGTTTGAGTTATTTTTACAGTGTAAAAATAAATAAATTTTTTAAGAGGTTGTAATGGAATGCATTGAATGTCGGCTTGTTGAAGCCAATAAAGAGTCTGGTTTATGTAATGATTGTGAAGAAGTAGAACAGCGTAAAATCAACGGGCTACTTTATCTACCTGCTTTGGGTCTTGTTTTGGGATTAATAGGTGGCGCTATGCAGCTTTATGATTTTTTTGGCGCGGTTCTCAAATACTACAATAAAACGGGTTTTTTATCTTGGTTTTCAATAGGTGGAGTGATTATGCTGCTCTCAGCATTCTTAATCTCAGTCTATGCAGCCTGGTTGTTCTTCAGGCGTAAGATGGGTACTCGTAGAGTCATGATTATTTATTATATTTCAGGGTTAATGCTTGCACTGTATCTCACAGTTTTGCCCGGTGCCCTTTTTGGTATGAAGTTAGAACAGGGTGATATCAGAGTTTTGATTAGTAGTCTTTTTGGTGTTTTTATTTGGGTGCCTTACTTTATTTTTTCAAAAAGAATTAATCGTGTTTTTTGTCATTAATCTAAGCGTCGCAGGGTGACGTAATAAAGTGGCTTGCTTTTGCTAAAAGCAATAACCTCAAACGAATGTAAAACGGCCTCCTTGAGAGGCCGTTTTACATTACTCAGCCGTGCGACCTGTAAGCACACACGTTTCAGTTCCACGCACTTTTTGAGAGTTCCGGGGGAAGGTCAGTTGCATGCGGTACATGCGAGCGCGCATCGGGCGGAGCTGCGGGGGAGAAAACAGACCTGGCGTTGCCGATGAAGAATGATGCGGATTACTAACAGTTAATAACTGATAGTAATCCGGATGGGGAAATGACCATGCCAACCAGCGTAGCACTCAGCCCTTACTTCGAAGCGTTCATCCGCGAACAGATAGAAAGCGGGCGCTACAACAATACCAGTGAGGTTATCCGGGCAGGCCTTCGCGCCCTAGAAGAACGGGAGCAACAGATGAAACTTGATGCCCTGCAAAAAGCGGTCAGCGCAGGAATAAACAGCGGTGAAAGCAAAAGTGCGGAAGAGGTGTTTGGTCGTCTGTCACAGAAATACCGGCGGCAGGCCGAAGACGGTAAAGCGTAATGAAACTGAGCATATCGCCTCTGGCGGGGCAGGATATTGAGGCCATCGGTGACTATATCGCGCAGGACAACCCAGTACGGGTAGTGAGTTTCACGGAAGAACTTTACCAGCAGTGCCTGCTGATAGCAGAGTCGCCGGTTATCTACAGAGAAAGGCCGGAGCTGGGCAAGAGCGTCCGAAGCTGTGCTTACGGACGCTATCTCATTGTGTACAGAGTGCTTGACACTGAAATACGTATAGAGAGGCTGCTGCATGGCTCACGCGATATTATCACGCTGTTTGCAGAGCCGAACGGAGCACCAGAGCAGACGGAAAGCGCTTAACGTTAGCGGAGCCGTTAGAGATAAATAAAAGTCTCTTTTATCAGCTCTTACTTAAAATGCCTGTCATTACGCTTAAACTTCTGTGTATCACAGGTGCTCTGCATCGCGCCCGGAAACTCTGTCAGCCACTGCGCCACCTTCTTCCGTTTGATGGGCTCCACGCTCAAACCCTTAACGCAGCCCCACAGTTTGCGGGTGTCTTGGGTAGTGATAACGATGCAGGCAGGCATTACCACAGTTTTTTGCGTGTTCAAGTCCGGGATATCCTGTCGCAACTCTTTAACATTACAGTAAGCCTCTTTTCTTTATTTCATCGATTATAAGATCCGGGATTTTATCAACATTCGATATTTTTCTGTTATTAACAATTATTTGGCTTGCGTTTTTATATCCCGGACTCCATAAGTCATTATTATCTCCTACATTTTTATAAACAGAAATAAGCGGTTTTTTCCATGCCGCTGAAATATGTACAATCGAAGTGTCTGGCGATATAACTATGTCCGATTCACGAATTAACGCCATGACGTGATGTAACGACGAAAATGGATTTATGGCAATATTTTCAGGAAGTGAAATATTTAATTCATTTTTGTGGTCAAGAATAACTATTTTAACTTTAGGTGATATATTTTTAAGCATGTCTAATATATTAGATAGTTGTTGAGGTGATAAGTTTCTTTCCGGACTTCCTGTAAAAGCATTGATGACTATTTTGAAATCATTCTCATAGGCCTTGAAGTAATTTTTTATTTCACTGAGAATGAGTTCTGGAATGTGTAAATCATATTCTCGACTATTTATGAGCTCCAGCCTCATTTGTTCCGCAACTAGAGAAATAGCTTTTGTTACATGTTGTTTATCATTTTTGAATGAAATAGATTTAGAATAATGATTGATGCAATTCCATTTATTAAAGCCAATAATATATTTTGGTTTTATATCATGAAAAAGCTTCATCCGATGAACTGGTGTTTCAAATAAACAAAGATCAACAATTAAATCATAATTTTCCTTCTTGAGTGATTTAATGGTTAGATCTGAAACAGTATGATTGAAATCCTTAATAAATACAGCATTACTACAATCATCTGCCTCGTATACATTTCTAACATACGGATTGTATTTAATAGCTAAGCTGTTTTTTTTTGTTAATAATAAATCAACAGAGTAGCCTGCTTCATTGAGACATTTTATTAGTGGGGTTGTAACCACTACGTCCCCAACTGTTCCTTCATTACGTAAGAGGAGAACTGTTTTAACTAATCCAACATCGAATGAATTTTTCTTGGATTTATCCCACAAGAGTTTGGCAATGTAAATTTTTACGTCAATTTTTAATTGTTTAATATAGTAATTTTTTCGCCTGTTCCACTCTCTTATTTTTTTAAAACGGCCTTTAGAAATGGAAATTTCTAGGTTTTTACTCACAGCATCCTCCATTGAATCCGTAAATATTTTTAACATTCATTTTTTATGTAAAAGATGAGATATATTAGCGGAAAACGAAAGCAAGATCAAAATGTAACACTAACGTACTGTGAAGATAATAAACGGAAAAATTTTAATTCAAGGTTGACACTAATAATCTTCTCTGAATGATTGATTTATGTCGTGCTGAGTAATAACAATACTACGGTGTCATCTGGCGGGTTTGTCGCTACTGATATTAATGCTAAATATTTATAATTAATCCAGCTTGAAAGTAAAATTCAGGATTTCATAGTTCAAGCCCATTAATCGTGTAATTAATCAATTTCTGCCAATTTTATATTTTTAAATTTCATTATTGACTTTATATCGACGATTTTATCAAATGTAATAATACTTTATTGATAATGATTAACACCTAAGAATATGTTTTTTTGAGTTATGATTCTTTTTTGTATGAATTTAAATTTATCATTGATTTTTTATGAATTAACTTTTTAAAAATTTTATTTTAATTTATTTTTTCGTTTCAATGAAATGGAAGATTCTTGTTTTAAAAGTGTATAAATAAAATTTCAAAAATCTAAATGATTTGATGTTTTATTTATTCGAGTTTCATATTGTTTCCCGTCATTAGAGAAGGTTGGGTGTAGTTTACAGATTTAATCTTCCTGTCGTTTATATAATATCCTTGTTTGATGTTTTTTTAAGGTGAAACCAATTTTTATTATGGGATTATTCACTAATCGATGGCTAATTAAAGTTACTTAATAATATCATAAACCCAATGATTATTTTTCATCTCGTGAAAATACACTGATTTTTTGGTGCTTAAACTGTCAATAATAACAATCATCATTAACAAAGTCAGATTTATGTGCGCAGATTATTTTTTAAACATGCACATCTGATTGAGCAGTTAACCAATTAACTTTAGGTTTACAGGATTATGGAGATCTATTTGTATTTTTAGACCAGCGGTCGACTCGACCAGTATTGTATTTTCTTCATGCTCGAATACGCTGACAAAAGGATTTGAGTTTTCAGAGTACAAAATCCATATTGGATTTTTATCATTATCAAGATAAGCAATGAAACCCTCGGAGCCGTAGCTTCCTTCTCCTACACAACAATAACATTCATTGAGTAACTTGACTTCTTTTATTATATCAATGGATGTGACTTCTTCATTATTGTTACGATAAAAATCTATAAAATCAAAATCCGCGCCCACTTCAATTTTTGGTGTGGGAAAGGATGTAATTTTACAGGATGTAGCTCTTCCATCGAAAAAAAACACAGCTTCCTTTATTGGCAATAACTCTTCTTTCCATAATTTTGATATGATGCTTTGCATTATTTTATCCACATTTCTTGGGTCGTGTGTTTAATCCTTTGTCGGGAACAACACCACCTGCTTTAATATTACGGCGATCTTTAAATCGCTGCTGAAATTTCTGCCACCATGTTTTCCCTGTTGATGATTCAGGGTGAGGGGCTAAAGGATTGACTTTATTGACCTTTATTTATCCAATCCTGCTTCATAAGCTGCATCCAAGCGTCTGTTGTCATAAGTGACTAGTTGCCCGTCAACATCTACTACATTCAATGGAGACCTGTTCCAGTCCCACTGACCATTTTTCATAATTTCAGCATAATCATTCGCCGAAATTGTCCTCTGAGAAAAATTGATATCCTTGGGATTAACCCATTCCCCACTCAACCCCAGCGGATCCACCCAGCTCAGCGGGTTTGGCGCATACTGATACAGGTTCCAGCCGCCTTTCAGCCCTATCGGGTCATCGGGACGATCCCGGTGCGGCCATACTTTTAAGGTCACTTAACATACTGATGTACATTGACTTTATAACGCCAGCTCTGCCGATTACTGCCCGGTTTTTCCATATACCCCGACGCGCACTTTTGGCCCGCACGCTACTGCCTAGCCGTGACTATCTCTGTCTGCACCAAGAAGTGTCCCGCTATGTGCAGCAGAAGCGGGATGCCAGGCAGACCCGGCAACAGATCGAGACGTTGCTGACTCGGGTCAGCGGCTGACGGTAAAAAGCCGGAAGGATCGTTAAGATCGCCTCCGGCTATTATTATTCGTAGACTTTTGCAGCCATTAAAATATCTGCAAAAACTTTCCAGTTCGTATCCTTTGGCAACGGCTGGTTAGTGTTTTCATAATACCCATCCATATCCTCAATCCATGAAGCTATAGCTTCAAGATAAGAGCTGAGATCTTTATTTTCCCATTCATCAGGGTTGTCTTTAAGATCTTTCGCCAGAGCTTCTATAAGTTTAACAAGCCCATCTTTACTGCTAACCGGTAATAAATCATCTAACATTTTAGCCACCTATAACTCTCTTAATACCATCACCCATTTTAAGAATGATACTTTTTCCATCTGTTTTCGTAGTCATTTTCCACATTTGGCCAGCAATTTCTTTCTCCGTAGCCCACTGCACCGGTATTTCTTTCAGCCCTGACAGTTTGAATGCAGCCAGTCTCCTGTGGTCCAGAGTCCATAATTTTCCGCTTGAGTCTTGCCAAATTTTAATTGCGGGTAAATCAGTGGGCTTAAGAGTACCGTTTTTAAGAGCAGCTGCGTTATTGAGAACGGTATGCTCGCCCGTTTGATTCTTAATTGAACTTTGCATGAAATGGATATCGTCAGGATTCTTTGTAAAGCTCCCACACTTATTCAACCCCAACGGATCCATCCAACTCAGCGGGTTCGGTGCATACTGATAAAGGTTCCAGCCGCCTTCCAGCCCTATCGGATCCTGAACCGTGAACCGTCCCACCTGCGGGTCGTAATAGCGGAACAGATTGTAGTGTAGACCGGTTTCGCTGTCCGCATACTGGCCCGCATAGCGCAGCGGCTGATGGGGCAGGGCAGACTGTTTTGCCAGCCGGGTAAAGCCCTCCGTCTGTCGGCGTACCTCGCCAAAGCTGCCGTACTGACCGCTCCAGCGGATATTGCCCCGTTCATCGGTCACCTCTAGCGGTGCCCCGTTAATATCGGTGTTAAACCACAGCACATCGCCCCGGCCGCCTGCTGCCATATGGTCGATGCGCGCCAGCGGGCTCCAGGCCTCGTTGGGATCGTACACGTAGGTCTGGCACTGGCCGTTTTCATGCTGCTCCTGTAACAGGCGATAGCCCTGCCACAGAAAACGGACTTCTTTACGATCGTGCTGGGTGCTGACCACTTTGCGGGTGCGCCTGCCCAGCGCATCATAATGATAATGCGCGGTAAACCCGCCGTCCGGGCCATTGCCTTTGGCGCTGATGAGTCGGTTTTCGGCGTCATAGGTAAAATGCTGCTCATGCAGGCCGCTGCGTCGACTGACCAGGTTGCCCCAGTCATCGTACTTCATAAACAGGTTCTGCCAGTGATGCAGACGGTTGTCGGTAACTGGCAACGCGTGCAGTGCATCGTCGTTTGCCGCCAGGTTGTCCGCATTATCATAAGCAAAATGCGAGGTGCTGTGGCCCTGTCTGGCTTCATAGTGCTTCAGCAGGCGGCCTTCATCATCGTAACCATAGATAATGTCGCCGCGCAGCGTATCACTGACAGACTCCAGTTCACTGCGTGCCGAATAGCGGAAAGCGCGTTCCAGAATGGCTTTTTCCGGTAGCACCACCTCGCTATGCAATTCACTGCGCTGCATCGTGCGCCTGCCAAGGCTGTCGTACTGACGCGCCTGCTCACGCGCGCCCTGACTGCGGCGAATTTCCCGGTGCAGGCGGTCGCGGGTAAATTCACTGACCAGTTGCTGATTAAAGCGAATCGCGCTGACGTGACCCGAACCGTAGTGCAGCCAGGCAAGTTGCTGTTCACCCGGCAGGGTCAGATGGGTGAGGTTGCCCAGCGCATCCCATTCGTAATCCAGTTTCCCGTTTATACCAGCTTCTGTTAACAGCTGACCTGCGACGTCATAGGTAAAGGCGATTTCATCGTCTTCGATACCAAGCGCCATTCCGTCGCTGGTCGGCGTGCGAACCAGGCTGGCAAGTTGACCGCTACGATGACGCCGGTAGTGGTATTCAGCATGCTGCGTTGTGCGCTGGGTAATCAAGCCGCTGTCGTCGTAGCTAAAGCGCTGCCAGCGTCGAGCTATGCCACCGTCATTAGCGGGCTGGCCATTTTCCTGTAAACCAATGAGAAAGCCACGAGCATTCCATTCCATATTGCGTGAGGTCTTATCGGGCCGGATCTCACTCAATGGACGGCCGAGCGGATCGCAGGTAAAGCGATAGTCACCGCCGTTGCCGTTTTCCAGCCGCAGCAGATTACCGCGGGCATCGTAATGCCAGCGACGCGTGCGACCAATGCGGTCCGTCAGGCTTACCGGTAATCCGAGTGCGTTATAGGTCCAGCGGACTTCGGTTTCCAGCGGATCGCGCCACGCACTGAGCTGCCCCTGGGTGTTCCAGTGCAGGGTTTCCCGGCTACCGTCTGAATGGATGATGGCGCAGAGTTGTCCCTTGTCATTCCACTCGCGCTGGGTGACATGACCTTCAGCATCCACGCTGCGAACAAGCTGGCCAAATCGGTCGTAGCTAAACGTCGTTACGCTGCCAGAGCAGTCGGTGCGCTGCGTCAGCAGCCCTTGTCGGTTCCATTCCAGCTTCACCACGCCGCCCGTTGCATCGGTAATGCTGTCTGGCAGCAGTTCTGTGTCATCAGGGTAGTGATAGGTGGTGACGTTATTGAGCGCATCGGTTTCAGTCAGCAGGCGAACATTAAGATCGTAAGCCGCCTGAGTCGCGCTCAGATCGGGATAGTCCGTACGGATCACACGGTCAGTCATGCGGAACCAGTGATAAGTGGTTCGACGTCCGACCGGATCGATCTCCTGCGTCATGCGACCATAGCGGTCCCAGTTGCTGCAGCGCATGGCACCGCCGGGCATAATCACATCGCACAACTCGCCTGCGCGGTAAACCAGCATGGTCTGGCGGCCGTCGAAGTCGGTGAAGCGGGCGACATGATCGTCATCGTCAATGAGCCAGTGAGCTTCAACGCCGTCATCACGTCGCGCGCGTCGGATGCCATTATCAAAATCGTACTCAAAATCCAGCTGCTCGCCGCCGCTGTGACGGAAGGCCACCACTCTTGGGAGGCCATCGATCTCCTGCCAGCGATACTCACTTATCAGGCCATTCATATCTTCATGGGCCACCATCAGGCCATCGCGCCACTGGAAGCGTCGGCGCACGCTACCGCCCCGGCCCGTTACCGTAACGAGTTGGCCGATATCATCATAAGCGTAACTGACCAGACAAATATCGTCATCCAGCCAGGCACCTGCGAGCCGGTTATTCGCATAGCGGCAGGTTACGCGCTGACCGGCACTTTCTGTCAGCGCAGCCAATGTGTGATCGGGGTTCCAGTCGAACTGAATCTCATTGCCGCAGGGCTCGGTCAGGCAGAGGGGCAGAGAAGGGGCGTCATTGCGCAGGGGCATAAAATGCCAGCGCTCACCGCTGATGTCATACAATGACCAACTGTCGTCCCGATGATGTTCCAGCCAGCGTTTCTCCGCTTCGCAGTAGGTACGCTGGCCTTTGGGCACCAGAGGAAAAGAGACGTAGTCGCCGGAGGGCGCACGCCAGACCAGCCCATCCTGGTAGCGTTCCAGCCGTGTTTCCCAGAACAGGTTCCAGCCACGGCCTAATACGCTGTCGCCGGGATTACCGCTGCGCCAGTAGCGCTGCCAGCGTAGCGGTAGCCGGGAGGGCAGCACAAAATCCAGTTCATCATCGCCGCTAAGAAACTTCTGGCCGCTTACGATATCAACGGGACGGGCAAGAATACCTGCGGCCGCCACACCGGTCATCAAGGCACCAGCACGGCAGGCCACCCGGGCGATTTTATTGACACCGGGAATCTTGCTCAGTAATTTACCCAGCGCGCCGACCTTGCCAGCCGCACCGCCCACGCCACCGGCCAGCCCGGCAAACAGCAGGGTAAGATCGGAGGCTTTATAAACCCATTCGGGCACTTCAGGTTGGATAGGCAGCGTTTGTTCAGGCTCGCCGCCGATATAGACGTTGTCAGAGCCCGTCATCACTTTGGCATCGCAGGTGGTGCGATCGTCGATGCGTGATGCAGGCAGGCCGTTGATATACACCCGGGAGGAGCCTTCCGCCATCTGCTGCGGACCATCGTCCTTGCAGGCCACTATGCTGTTGGTGGCCATGGCGGCGGGTTTACTGTTAATAAAGACGTTGGGCGAACCGGTGGTAATCTTGCCCTTTGGGGTCATGCTGGCCGCCCCAGCATCCGCTATTCCGTCTCGCGCGGCGGTGGCCAGTTCGCCAGTAAGGTAACCCACGCCGATACTGAGTCCAACCAGCAATACGCCCACGCCAAGGCAGGAGGCGCCTATCCCGGCAATCATCAATGCACCCGCAGCAATACCGCCCGCCGCAGCGATCAGTCCACCGACGATAGTGCCTGCAATCATGCCCGCCAGGGCATGAGAGTGACCGATATCATCGCCGAGGCGTGCAGCTTCAAACATGATAATTGCCCTTGTCGTTAAGCGTTAAAACGAAAACTTTTAAGCAGTGCCTGAAACTGTTCGCTGTCCGCGTCACCAATGGCGGACGTAGAGGTCATGGTAAAGACCAGTACTTTGTGACCATCGGGCGTGAAGACCGACTGCTGTTGCCAGATACGTTTGCCGTCACGCAGAAAACTGGCGTGTACGCATTCACCCTGTAGCAGCGCGTAACCCAATACCGCAGCGCTACGTTCGGTTTGTTTCCATCCCTTTATGTGTTTTTGCATTAGCGTGAGCTGACGGTCGATGTACGCAGGCAGCGTTTCACCCTCGTTAAGCGTATCGCGTGAAATATTAAAAGCGGGAGCAGTGGCATCAGAGGCGGTGAAAGCGTTAACCGTGCGGTCCTGATAATCATCAGGCAGTGTGATTTGGCCTTCGGTAAACAGACAAGCGATGTTTGAGCCTGACATCGTGCAGATTCCCTATCCTTAAGATGTGCTCAAGTTTGTCATGAAAAGCGGCGAATCTCCAGCAAAGGCATGCGCAGAGAGAGGGCGTAAATGTAATGTCAGAATAATCCTGATCGCGATGCAAACAATGGCCTCCTGGTGAGGCCATCATGTGTTACCTGTGTGGACCGCCGCCAGGCCCACCGCCGCCGCCAGGGCCCATATGTCCCGGGCCATCGCCTCCGGGGCCCCAGAATGGCCAGACACAACCCGAAAGGGCAGAAACACTTGCTAACGCGATAACGAACAGAATCACTTTTTTCATACAGGCTCCTGATTAACAGGAATGACTATATCAAGCCCTGCTTGTACAAGTGTGTGGCAGATGAAAAAGACCCGGCAGGATAGCGTAAAAGTTCCGTTAATCGGGGCGTTCAGCAGCGAAAACCGGTCGCAGCCCCATGTTCTGGCCTTGTCGCACGCGTTTAATCCTGAGAACACCTTTCCGAATATTCCCGCTTTCCTGATAAACGAACCACGACAGTTATTCGCGCAGGCAACATCGTTATGTCTGATAGCTGAAAATGAACATATGCAGATTACAGCGGCGCTGTTTTTGAGCGGATACGCCGGCTCCTTGCATCAGAACTGTGCAATACAACGCGGTTTTAGTCTCAGATCGGGTGCAGGCTGGCGTGGCGCTTACCCTTATCTCTGGCCTGTAAATTGCAGTGCTGATGGGGTGAAGTCACCTTAAAACAATGCGAAAGGAGTTGGACGAATGTCGGTAAGCCGTTTATATGTTGCCCGTATGGGGTTGTCTGTAATAATCACGGGGTTATCGTGCTCGACGGCGGCCTTTGGGGCAAACGTACCCAATGGTGTGACATTGGCTCCCGTGCAGGAGATCGTGCGGGGCAATGGAGCCGAGCCTGCTACCCTGGATGTTGATAAAGCTGAAACCAACGATGCCTTTTCAGTTATTAACGACCTGTTTGAAGGGCTGGTGCGGACTGATCCAGAGGGCAAAGTCATACCGGGACTGGCTGCTTCGTGGGAAACGGCCGACAACAAAGTCTGGACCTTTCATCTTCGTCCTGACCTGACATGGTCAGACGGATCGCCGCTGACAGCTGAAGATGTTGTCTTCAGCTGGCGTCGTCTGACCGATCCCAAAACGGCATCGCCTTATGCATCCTTTGCTAACTATGCGCATATCCTTAACGCTGATGCGGTGACGGGCGGTAAAAGCCCGCCTGACAGCCTGGGCGTTAAAGCCTTAGACGCGCACACCGTGCAGGTTACTCTGGATCAGCCTGTGTCCTATTTTTTGCAGTTTGTTGCCCATCCTTCCCTGTTTCCGGTCAGCGAAAATAACGTTAAAAAGTTTGGTGAGGCCTGGACCCGGCCGGGCAACATGGTCAGCAGCGGTGCCTATAAACTGGATCAGTGGGTAGTTAATGAAAAAATCACGCTGAACCGTAACGATCGCTATTGGGATAACGCGCACACCCTAATTAATCGCGTAACGTTTTTACCGATTAATGATGTTTCTGCCGAGCTTAACCGCTACCTGGCTGGCGGTATTACGATTACGGAGAATATTCCCGCCATTGATTTCCCTCGAATGAAAAAAGAGCGGCCCAAAGAAGTACACAGCACCTCTATTTATAGCGTGTTCTATTTCCAGATAAATACGCACAAGGCACCCTTTACCGATGTCCGCGTGCGTCAGGCGCTGGACCTGGCGCTGGATAAAGGCATCATCGCCGATAAGGTTATCGGCATGGGACAGAAACCGGCTTATACCGTTGTGCCATTATCAATGGGGGACGTCAAACTGTCTCCGCCAGACTGGGCTGGCTGGACGCAGGCGCAGCGCATCAAAAAAGCTCAGGCGTTACTCAGCGAAGCCGGTTTTTCAGCCAGCCATCCTCTGAGTTTTACCCTGCTCTACAACACCAATCAGGATAACCAACGTATCGCGATTGCCGCTGCTTCCATGTGGGGTAAAACGTTAGGTGCGAAGGTCACGCTGCAAAATCAGGAATGGAAAACCATGCTGGATACCATGCATCAGAGGCAATATGATCTGGTGCGCTACACCTGGATTGGTGACTACAGTGAGCCCTCTACTTTTTTAAATACCTTCCGCAGTGGCGACAGTCAGAATAGCTCAGGTTATGACAGCACAGCGTTTGATGCGGCAGTAAAAGCCGCGGGAATGGATACCGATCCAAACGCCGTAACCCAGGATTACCAGAAAGCCAGCGACATTATTGCAAAAGATGCGCCGGTTATTCCGGTGTTTTATGGCGCGCTTAATCAGATGGTTAACCCAAAAGTCGGCGGTTATGCCCCATCGCATCTGCGGTTTTATTACACCAAGGACCTTTATCTTGTTAAATAAAACGCCCGGCGGTACGTTTCTGACGTAACCGAACTGCTGAGTGCTGTTTGCTCGCTGGGGCCAGCTTTTGGCCCCAGCGAGCCTGGTGACATCCCCCGCCTTTTCTGTCAGCGCCGTAAAACGTCTCTTCATACGCAGTCAAAGCCGTCCTCTGACACAGCAAACCCGAAAGATTGAAACTCGCTTGCAAAAGGTAACGACTGGAAATGTTCTTCTGTTTTAAAACGGCACAAGGAAATGGGATGTTAAGCGCAGAGGGGAATCCGTTACCCGATTAGCCTTGAATTAACCGCACTCACAAAACATCTGTTACATGGCGCCTTGCCCGGTAATATCCATACGTCATTATTGAAGGTATAAAAATGGAAAACCCATTTTTTAAGAAACAGATCGTTGAATCATCCGGCGCTGAGTGCGGTGAAACCCTGTCCCCGTTGGCACTGTTGCTTCGCCGGAACCTGGTTTCACTCGTTGTTGGGACAATAACCGTCATTTATTTCGTTCAAAGCCATCCGCTTCACGTGCGCCCGTCAGCCGCCAGGCAGGCCGCGCAGCCACAACCTGTGGCCTTCAATGCGCCTGCTGGCGGCACGGTTAAGCAGGGGCAGAACAGCCAGGGCCAGCCTGCGCTGACCGCCGCTTCACTTGAACTTGCCTCTGCCCAGACCCGGTTAGCCGCGGAAAAAATTCGGCTCGTCAGTGCGCAGTTGAAGCTTGAGCAGAGCAGTCTGCTGCAGGATATCGAGCACACCCAGCAGCTTGCTCTGCAACAGGTCAGCGACAGCCGCTTCCAGCAGGCCATGCTGAATGGTCAACTTGAGCAACTGGCGGACCAGATTAAAATTGAATCGGCGCAAATGGGTATGGCTCAGAAGCTGGTCAACACCTGGCGACCGCTGTTAGCAAAGGGATACATCTCCACGCTTCAGTTTGAGCAGGAGCAATCGACGGTATGGGGCTATGAAAGCCAGTACCGTGCGCTGTTACAGCAACAGTATGGTGCCCGCCAGCAGTTAAACGTTTTGAACGACCAACAGCTTCAAATACCGCTAGCCACATCCGTAAAGCTTAACGTCCTGCGTCGTCAGCTGGCGCAGGTGGATGAGAACCTGTCACAAAATGAAACTATCCTGCAGCAGGCGCTCTATATGCCTTCTGACGGTTCAGTGAAATCTGTTATCGCGAAGGCTGACAACAGGATGACAGGGGAGCAATCGAGTCAGGCTGGTGAAGCCAACAGTCAGCAAACCGCGACCACCAGATTGATATCCGATAAGCCAGTAGCCGGCATGCACAGAGACAACCCTGGCGGAGCGCATTTTCAGACCATAAATGCCCAGTCTGCTAATTCCTTCAACAGTGGGCATCATTCGGTATCAGCGCATAATGTGTAACCCATCAGGCTGGTGGCTGAAGCGTGAGGCGGGAGAGGTATTTACAATATCAACCGCAGCAGGATAGAGTCATTTCTCCTCTTCTTTCAGGCGAAGCGCAAAATGCCAGATTACTGTTTCTATCAAAAAGGTCAGCACACCGTCGTGCTGGAAAGACATGATGCGGACGGTGGTTCTCAGTTAGAAGATAAGGGCTATAAAAAGCAATTCGAAGAGGTGAGTGCAACTGACAAGCATCGGGCACTTAACCGGTTTGCTGATATTCGTCGAAGCAATCAAAAAGATCATCACGACTTCTTCTCGGGCGCGATCGCTATGCCACTGATGGGCGTGCTTACCGCCATTGCTGTTTTTCTGTTACGGAAAAAATAGCCCGCTTGCGGATATCCGCAGGCGACGGGGCACAACGCCTGGTTAAAAAAGGCCAGGCTCAAACCCGACAGCGGTAAGAAACCAAACTGTTAATTATCTGCTTTGTGCCCATGATGGCTTCATAAAACGCATTCGGATGTCTTTTTTGCCTGTTCTGTATTAAAGCCAGCCCGCTGTCCTGATTTTCCATCGCTCCTGCTGCCTGATAACGGTCACAATCATGCTTTATGCTGTGGTTCGGCAGTCACAAAGAGCGTTCCTGAAGCACGTCATCATATCGCCTGGTTATGCCAGCTTAGAGAGTAATCGTCTCAGGAAAGCCATCTCGAGCGCGCGGGAGCCTGAATCATGTCAGAAGTGCTGGAGCAGGAAGGATGGATAGAAAATGCCATCGGTGAAAAATTTAACGCCAAAGGTGAGGTACTGCCATTCAGAGGCAACACGCTGATTTGTCATCTCGAACAGGACAGTGAAATCGTCCGTGTGACTGGCGAAATGGTTGATGCAATGAAAGCCGCAGGGCTGGGGCGTTGTTACGCATTTCTGCCGCAGTCGAGCTACCATATGACGGTGTTTAACGGTGCCAATGACCGGGCACGGCACTATCCGGCCTGGCCACAAGACCTGAATCTTGATGCGTCGATGGAAGAGTGCGACCGCCTGTTCGCGGCGAAGCTGGCAAATTTCAGGCTCATGCCCTCGTTACCTTTGCAGATGCGCATTGGAGCCATTGCCTTAAAACGTGGCGTCTCGCTGTCGCTGGCGCCGTTGGACAGGGCGGAAGAGCGCAAAATACGGTCGCTCAGAGATGCGCTCAGCCGCACGCTTAACTGCAAACGAAATAATCATGATGTCTACGAATTTCATGTCAGTGTCTCTTATCTCATCAATAAACCGAACGATGAGGAGTTGCGCCTGCTGCAAATTTTAAGAGCCGGATATCTGGAAAAGCTGCTGCGGGTTGCGCCGGTGATGACGCTGGGTGCGCCTGAGTTTTGTACCTTCAGGGATATGTCTCGGTATACGCCGTTTTTAAGGCTGGAATAGCCAAAAGTTCTGTTGCGTATTAAGGGGGACACCTGAATGCCTCGTATTAACACGGAAATTGAAAAATTATAAATAAAAATTTTTAACTGGGGGGATTAAAACGAATGTATAAAAATAATGCCGCGGACCGCCCTGGAAAGACGGTCCGCGGGATTCGTTAATTTGAAACTTTATCCGCTTGTATGGTCGCACTACCTGTATTATCAACGCAGTTGTCATCTGTCACAAATGCCATAAACGTTGAGGTTGTTGGGACGTTGACGGTAATAGGTGTACTACCAACAGTGGTCCCCCAGCGAGCATTGCCTAAACCGCCCTGTAAATAGACTGAACTAATTTGGCAGCCGTCGCTCAGCGAACCATTTGCACAACTCATGCTATTCGAAAGCAGGGACACAGTATAGGTGCCGGGTTGCAACTGAAACTGTAATGCAGTACCCGCCTGTACCCTGACGTTACTTAATGGTGGATAGATGCAATGATCTTTTGCATTGATTGTGAATGAAGCAGCCTGACTACCAAAAGAAAATAGTGATAATAATAATAAGGTGTTAATTTGGGTTTTCATGCAGAGTATCCTTGTTTCATATTCAGATAAATTTATGGAATCAGTGCTGCTTTCCATTCTCGGGAATGACTGTCGCTGAACTATTTTTAAGGTAAACATTTCTGTTACTCCCTTCCGGTCGTCAGGGGGTAAGCGTTACTTTAAGGATGTCTGACTGAAAATGTGAGTCATCATTGCTTACTCATCTTTCACCAGGATGAATACCTGATGTGACTTAACATTGTTGCGATTGATGCACAAGAGTGAGGCGGTAGCACAGCGAAAACAGGAATAACGAAACGGGTAAAAGGGATGTCGTTCAACATCCAGGCCCCTTGAAATTTCTGTAACAGTTAAACAGGCTCAATAGCCTGTGTACCAAACCGCCTTGATTTAACATCAACCTTATTGGCAATGAAAATGCGTCCCAACCTGTAAATAGCGGGTAAAGGCTTCATGCAAAGCCTCTGCGCAGGATGCGTGGTTAAAGGCTACGTGATGCTCGAAGCCGTTACGGCAAATCCACGCCAGCAAGCGTTCCAGCTGCGGCACTTCAATGACCGCACGACAGCCAACGGTGTCTAGCGGATCGTTCACGGAGACGCCTTCACCCACATAGGCTTTAATTTCTCCCCTCAGATCGTCTGAGCTCAGTCGGAAGAAGGTGATGTTGCCAGTTTTACTTCTGCCATGAACGGCACCACAGGTATTTTCGTTGCCGACGCGATGACCAATAATATTGGCGGTGCCCATTGTGGCGTCCTCCAGAGAGGCTGTAGCAAAGTTGCCACAGTGAAACAGCACACATTTGTCTGGATCGTCGCCGTAGTTATTATTCCAGTCGGCAATGGAGGCCGGACTCAGGCTGCAACTGGCAAGGGCATACATGGATAATGCGCCCATCACATCGACTTCACAGGCGCTGGGCAGTAACTGACCGGACATCACGCTCATCACAGAGCACGCGTTAATACCGAGCGTTTCCTGCAATGAGGTCCAGCACTGGATGGCGGTGGCATCAATGTCTTCAGCTATAACCCATTCAGCGATGACCACGAACAACTTTGCCATGACGGTGATTTTATCTGAAGCCATCGTGCTGGCATGCGCATTATCCAGCAGCAGGCGGCGCTTCTCATCGACACGAATATCGCTGTCGCCTAACCGTTTCATTCTGCTGAACACCTCCGATAAATCCAGGGTTTCCACGGCGATGCCCAGCCTTTCAAGTAATTTTTCACTGTAGCGAACGGTATTAAAACCAGCAGGACGCGCACCAATTGCGCCCACTCGCGCGCCGCGCATGCTGCTGACCACCCGGCAAACCTGCTTAAACCGGCTTATATCCCGGGCAAAAGATTCACCCGCTAAGTCACTCACGTGCTGGGTGGTTAAGGTGAAGGGAATGTCATATTGACGCAGGTTATTACACAGGGAGATTTTGCCGCAAAAACTGTCTCGCCGACTGGCGAGATGCATCTTGTCCAGGCGGTCTGGCTGGGCCTGAATTAACACGGGAACATTAAGTCCGGAAAGACGTAATGCTTCTGAAACGGCTTTTTCATCGCCAAAATTGGGAAGCAATACCACCACGCCATGAATATCGTCACGACGAGCGCGTAACCATGCTGCACATATTTTGGCTTCTGCACGTGTTTCAACGCCACCGTAGCGGGTCTGGGTTTCATCGAGCATTACCGGATTGATATCGTGCTGAATAAACACCTCAATAATCTGCTCGCGCGCCTCATTGACGACGTATCCGGGGAAGAACCCCCGGTTAGCGATAATAACGGCCATGGTTAATTGATGTGGTATTCTTGACATGATTTTTCTCCGGTATGCATAGGTTTATTATGGGTGTTTTGATGTTTTAAAATTTCATCATTGTTAATGATGTTGTTTATTTTGTTCTGGCTTTTACAGATGGTGTGATCTGTGCAAACCATTCAAGTGGACGCTTTTCTTATCGGGTGAGTTTGATTTTATTAATTCATTCTCACATTGTTCGTGATGCCTGTTTTTGTCTATTTTTGTTTTTTTAAATGGAGTGTATGCCGCAAATAAGGCGTGGTTTTTGGCAGTTACTATTATCTTTAATAGTGTTTTTGGTTGTTGGTGGTTAGAGGTATGAAGAGATGTTTTATCGAGATGCGTTAATTAATTAACTTAAATATTGATGTATTTTTGAAGGTGTGATTTGTTTTTTATTGAACTAAGTTCACAAAAGAAACTTAATGCAGTTTGTTTCTGTTCCCTGTTTTTATATGGTTGGCGTCCTTTATTAATGCGGGAGGATGCTGGAATGGAATTACATAAACCATTAAAAGTGAGTTTTCGCGAAAAATTTTGTTACGGGCTTGGGGATACCTCAGCGAATATCTTCATGGGCATGACCATGATGTTTTTGTCGATATATTACACCGATGTATTCAAGCTCAGCCCTGCAGTAATGGGAACCTTATTTCTGATTACGCGCTTAATTGATGCGATAAGCGATCCATTAATCGGCGTGGTGGCCGATCGCACGCGTTCTCGACATGGCCGTTACCGCCCCTGGCTATTATGGTTCGCTGTGCCTTATGGGCTTAGCTGCGCAGCCGTTTTCCTTTCACCCGAGTTGGGTGAAACCGGACGGATCATTTATGCCTACACCACCTATATCATGCTGGTTATGGCGTTCAGCCTGGTGGCGGTGCCCTATGTCTCTCTGCTGGGAGCCATTTCAGCAGACAGTGACGAGAGGATACAGATAAACACGATTCGCTTTCCGTTAGCCAAGGTCTCTTACTTAATTTGTTCTTTACTGGTCCCCATGTTGATTGCGCTTTTTGATAATGAGGTGATGGGTTATCGGGTTGTGATGTGCGGTATTGGCCTGCTCTCAACGCTATTGGTTTTAATTTGCTATTACAATACTCAGGAACGCGTTTCAGCGGGGGATGTACAGACGCTCAGCGTCGGCAACCAGATACGGCTGATGTTGAAAAACGATCAGGCTTTAATCATTTTTGCTGCACAGCTGGTGGTGATGATTATGAATACGCTTAAGTTTGGTGCGGCGGCGTATTTTGTAAAATATGTGCTTAACTTGCCTGTTTCATTTCTGAGTGTTTTGCTTACCGCAGGTTCAATTGCCGGAATTATCGCCCCCTTGATTACCGGATATGTCCTTAAAACCGGACGGGTAAAACGGATTCCATTACTGATCTGGAGTCAGATCGCGGGGGGACTTATTACGTTAATCATTGGTTTTACCTCTGCCGAAGCCGTCTGGGTACATGCGGGGCTGTTTGTCACGGCGACACTGGTTGTTGAACTTATCGCCGTAATTATTTGGGCAACCGTCGCGGATGTGGCTGACTACGGCTTTTATAAATATGGCGTCCGAATAAACGGCATGATTGGCGGCGGCATGTTGTTTGCCACAAAAGCCGGAATGGCGATCGGTGGGGCAATTATTGGTTATGTCTTAGCATGGTACGGATATAACCCCGATTTCATGACCACGGCTTCAGAAAATCAACTTTCTGCGTTTAACCTCCTTTATGTCTGGCTCCCCGCATCCTGCATGTTTATCACCGCCGGAATATTTTCACGTTACAAACTGGATGAAAAAACCTGCCAGTCATTTATCAATGAAAAAGCGTTCTGATATCAGGAGTGGTAGATGAAAAAATTAACGGTTCGTGACAGAAGTTTTTATCAGGAGGATCGCCCCTTTTTCTATACGGCCTGTACTGCCTGGGAGCTGTTTCACAAACTGACGCTGACAGAGGCAGAAGCGTATTTAACAAATCGGGCAAAAAAAGGCTTTAATGTGATTCAGGCCGTTGCCCTGTGTGAGCTTGACGGTTTACAGACGCCGACTTACGAAGGCGGACATCTGCCCTTTAAGGATCTAACGTCTCTGATTCCCAATGAAGCCTATTTTGATCATCTGAGGCGAGTCACCGACATCGCCAACTCGCGAGATCTCTATATCGCCCTGGTGCCGATGTGGGGGTCACACTGGAGTGTGAACAACAGTTGGGGAGCGGCCAAAACGCCCTTATTTAACGCAGAAAACGTTCAGGCATTCTGTCGGTATCTCAGTGACAAGCTGCAAGGCACGGGCATCATATGGATGATCGGCGGTGATCGTGCAGTGCAAACCCCGGAACAACGCCAGCTGATGGAGAATATGGCCCAAGGGTTGCGACAGGGTGGCAGTGGCGATGCGCTGTTGACCGTGCACTCGCAGGGCGGGCGAAGCACGCTGGACATGTTGGGCGATCGGCCCTGGCATGATTTTATCGTCTGGCAATCGGGACACATGGGTGAGGCTTATCCGTCGTGGCGCGCCATTGAAATGGATTACCAGCGTCAGAGCAAGCCGGTTCTCGATGCTGAACCCTGCTATGAAGCCCATCCGATCATGTGTCAGCATCAGTTCCGTCGTGCACAGGAGGCCAGCCGCTTTACCGATCGTGAGGTGCGCCGCAGCAGCTACTGGTCAGTCTTTGCGGGGGGCGCGGGCATTACCTATGGTTGCTACAGTCTCTGGCAGATGCGCCGACCGGAAGATGACGCCGTGGCGATACCTGAAAGCGCAGCGAGTACTTATCAGGGCGATACCATTCCATACTGGTTTGATGCGCTTGACTATCCCGGCGCCTTTGCCATTGGCATCCTGCGACGGTTTATTGAATCCCTGCCTGACTGGCATCTACGGGTTCCCGATCGGTCTTTACTTATCAATCCTAATCCCAGCGATCAACGCCACTGTGGTGTGATGCGCGATCACCAGCAGCGCTGGATAGCGGTATATATTCCGCAACAGCAAAATATCACCCTGGATATCAGCGCCTTTGCCGCCACGGGATTCGAAACAGGATGGTTTGATCCCCGCTATGGCATCATGAACTGGCTGAGCAATGATATGTCGGAGACCTTCTTCCTTAACATCGACCCACCCGCCAGCGGAAATGACTGGATACTCGTGTTGAGAGCAAATTCCTGATAAGGCGAACTGTGTTACTGTCCGCTCAGAAGCGCAGAGCGGGCAGAGGGTCGTGAATGGATTACAAGAAGCAGATCTTGAATATTCTGCACAGCGAATGCGAGTCACGGGCAGAGATGACGCGCCGCCTGGGTGTGACGAAGGCCTACGTGACAAAATTGACGTCGCAGCTGCTGAAAGAGCGGGTTATTGAGGAGCGGGACGTAAAGGACAGTGCGTTTGGCCGACCTCAACAGTTGCTGGCGGCAACGCCGGGCCAGTTTTTCAGCGTCAATATTACGCTTCGCAAAGGCCAGCTCCAGGCGATGCTAAACGACTTCAATACGCAAGTGCCCGCGCTGGCGCACCACAGGATCTCGTTGCCTGCCCTGCTAACGCCACAACGCCTGGTTGCCTTTATCGCCACCAGCGTTGCGGCGTTATGCCTGTTAGGCAATGTCCGTCAGCAGCAGGTCAACGTAATAAGCGTGGCGTTGCAGGGCGGCATCGAGCATTTCACCGGCGTCGTACGTTATTGCCCGTTGTTCAGTGAGACGAACGTGGCGCTTAAAAAACGGATTGAAGACGCGATGTGTATCAGCACACAGATTTTTAATATTGCGTTCTGCACCACCTTTCAGCTGGCTCAGCGCTTACCTTACTCATCGTGGGTGGCGTTTATGCCTGGGTTTGGCAGCCTGGGCTATGGGCAATGTATTCACGGCGAGCCGGTACTGGGTGAGAACGGATTTTATCCGGAGATAGTGCATTTACCTTATGAGGGCGGTATCGAGCAGGCGTTTGCTGTCGATCCGGATAACCAGCCCGCAACGGTACTGGCCACCGCCAGAGCGCTCTGTTTTGCTATCTGCTGCACCGCACCGATTCACAATATCAGACACGTGATTGTCACCGGTGAGCTGTTTGAAGACTATGGCGACGAGGTGCTGCCACTGGCGCAGGCGATACTCGCAGCGAATGCAGACACGCATATCAGCGGCATCCGCATTAAACATGATAAAACTGGTTATCACTATGGCGTCAAAGGGTTGGTGCAACTGAGTTCTGACGCCATCACAGAGCATATTCTGCCTTAATCACGTGCCGGAATCAGGTAGCTGATGCCAGAGCCGGACGACGAGATGCGCTGTCGCCCAGTCGTTTCAGCGTTAACAAGATAGCGGCATCGCGTTGCCCTAGGGTTCAAAACACGCCAGGCGCTTTCGGGGACGTGAAGGTGATTCCACAAGCGTACTGGCGATGGCGGCACCGATCTCGGCACACACCGTGAGTCCCTGCACAAACGGCTGGTCATGCATTAAATAGGGCAGGGCGGCCAGGGCAATGCGTCCACGGGCAGATTCAGGAGACAGCAAAGTATAATCGTCACCCACATCCGGAATCTCATCGCCGCAGCGCTGGATCTGCTGTTTCAGTGTTGCAAAGGGCAGATCGCGGGTCTTAAGAGCCTTTTGCCCTCGCGCATCAATAAACACGTCAAACGTTCGCTGTTGCCCCTCAGTCGTGATCAGCGTTTTCTGCTGTTGCCTTCGCAGTTCATACTCTTCGCCAAGGGCAAGGATGCTGATGATTCCGGCCTCTCGTAAGGCCAGCAGTCGACGGATGGATTGAGAAGGAATCGCCGCGTAGTTATCAATAAACACTTTAGCGAGGCCACCTGAAAAGCGTTTACTGTCGCTTTCGTTAAGGAAGGGAACGATTTCCTCAACCACCTCGTGCAGCCGCAAAAGGGTATAGCGCCAGGGCACGGTGTGCCTGTCGCGTTTGTTGCGTTCGACTTCATTCAAGTTAGCGCTGGCCCAGTGGAAAGGATCCTGTTTATGTCGGTTGGCAAACCAGGCTTCTGCAAGGCTGTCGGCAGTGAGTGCTTTGAGATCAATCGTTTTGCTCCACGCGGGCGCAGCCTCCTCCAACTCCTCAACCATCAGTGCAAATACGCGATCGAGTAATCCGTCAGCGCCTGCCTCAATCGCGTTATCGATGGCATTTTGGGTAACGACGCTCAGTGGCTCATAGGGAATCGGGCAGTAGAAATCGGCTTCTGGCAGAATGCCCGATCGTGACATTAATACGATCTTCAGGGCTTCGTGGCCTTTGTCCAGTGTGAAGGCGATCGCGTCGTCGTCGCTTTCCTGAAAGTCACCATGCTGGATCGCCACGGCCATTGCGGCATCAATGCCACTCAGGGAGGTGCCCATAATACCCACGTGACATGCCGCTATTTTCGCTTCCATCAGACCGGACCAGGGGCTGGGGAAGTAGGTGCGGGTGGCGGCGCTGTCGTCTGGCCAGACATGGCCTGTGGCGATAACGACCTGATCAAATATTGCTGGGGCAGTATCGCCCTGCGTCCAGAGTTTTACGCCAGCATCGGTGGCCTCAAGATCGGTGACCTGACAGCGCTCATGTATTTTTACCTCGAAACCCTGTGCCGTTGCGCGGGACACCAGCGCTAAAAACCGATCGCGGAAATACTCGCCAAGCAGGATACGCGGCAGAAACTGACGGATATGCAGAGAGGCAGGATCGACGTGATATCGCCTGAGATGACTGTCGCTCTGGGCGCGTAGCCAGTCAATATAGGTCATAAATACAGGCGGGATTTCAATACTGGCAATGTTTGCCAGCATCATCCGGGAATTCTCTTCATCGTTATAGGGCATGCCAACACCGGCCTCATCACCCTGTTCGTAAACGGAAACGGACATCGGTACATGATGACCCAGAAGCGCATAAAACGTGTAGATACCGGTTGGCCCAGCGCCGACGATCGCGATCTTTTTCATCACTGTTCGCACCTTATTATTGTTATGGGGGACGGTTGTAAGGCGTGTTTTGATCTCGCCGCAGGACAGGCAAAGCCTCAATACAGGTTTTTCCTTTCAGCCAGTATGATCAAGTTTACTCGAGTATTGCAGAACTGCGCGGAAGGGGAGCTGAGTGGAACGCCATCACGACAAATGCAGATTGTCCTGATTGTGCGGTCGGCCTGAACAGGTTCATTCAGGCCGGTTTCTGTCATGGTACCCAAACGTAAAAACCGGACATCTGAGGTAATGGGCTGACGTGGAATATTATGCGAACATTCAGAACTGGTATTTTATCCCCAGCGTGCCCTGTGTATCGCTAAAGCCATTATCGCCGAGTTGTTGAGCAACGTTGCCCCACAGTTGCAGGCGAGCGTTGATCTGACCTTCGACGCCAAGTTTCAGTTCACCCACATCGCGCGCGCCTGTGATCGCATTGCTGATACCATTCATCATGACACTGTCGTTATGGGTGTTATGGATCCAGTTGGCCTCAATAAACGGCTGGAAAGTGCGATCTTTGCCCTCATCACTGATGTGATTTCCCTGCTGATAAAACTTCATGCCCAAACGGGTCTGCAGATTTCCGTTGGTGTTGTTGACAACCTGTGTGCCGTTATTTTCGATGTGATCGTCAGCCTGCACGTCCATCCAGGTAAGCTGTATCTTTGGCTGTAGCCAGTAACGCGTGCGGCCATCGCGGCTCTCTCCTGTCTGAAAGGTGTAGCCCGTTTCAAGGGCAGCGGTGATCCCATCAGCATGATATTTTTCCGTCGCCAGATTTTGCCCGGTAACCTGATTATCGAACCAGTTGTACAGCATCCATGCATCGACATAGGCCCCGGTTTTCTCTTTCTGGTTAGCGTACCAGGTGCCGTACAGGCCTACGCTGTAACCGTTAATGTCTCCACGTGAGGTATAGCCATTCGCTTTAGAATGCGTGCGGCTCTGATTATTGGCGTAGCCGGTCATCAGGCCAAGGTGCCAGCGATCCAGTCCATTGCGGCTCCACTGTGCGATATCGCCGCCGAGCTGCATCACGTAACGATTACTTTGGGTATGGAGTTTGCCGGAAGCATCTCTGAAGCGGTTATGCCCACCGATATGGCGCATCCACAGGCTCGTGACTTTTTGTTCGCCCGTTAACCTGTCGGTGTATTGTGTTTCACCCAGGCGGTCGTGGAGGCGGGTATGGAACAGCGTGTTGGCCGCACGGGCATTTGCCAGATAGCTGCCAAATTCGGGACGGTACACTTTTTCGCTGGCAAGAAACCAGTTGCTGTCTTTTTTAACTACATCGTAATCATAGGCCCCGGCGACGATTCGGCCTGATTTTGCAAAGGTACCGGCGGAATCACCTTTAACCGTGACAATTTCAATGCCCTTATCGGTCAGTGCTCCCTGTCCGCCCAGATTATTGATACTGACCCAGGTATGGCCGGCCGTATCGCCATTGACGATCAGTCGGTCAGCAGTGCCATTGTCACCTTCGAGAACGCTATTCAGGACCAGGTTGCCGTTATCCCCTGAATAATCACCCTCAATGGTTAACCTGTTGTCACTGTTTCGCTCAATGCCCAGATCGAGGGAGCCTGCATTATTTACCTTACCCGCAAGAGTGACATCCCGGACCGCAGAAGAAACGTTAACCCTTCCCCCTGATGCGATAGTGATCTGATCTGCATTGAGATCGCCGGAAAGGGTTAACGTCGCATTGCGGGTCTGCGCTGCGTTGCCAACATTAATGATATTCCAGTTCAGAATGGCGACATCGCCTGCTGCCCCCTCAGAAAAAGAAGAACCCGTCAGTGACTGATTGATATTGAGGGTAGTGATACTGTCCTCAGGATCATCGTCATCGTTTCCATTTATCACTGTCAGGCCGCTTACATCTGAACCCTGATTGAGATTCAGGGTGTTATTCCCATTTCCCAACAGAATCTGTCCGGAAACTTTGGCGCCGTTATTCAGGTTTACCGTTGCATCAGAATGAGTAGACCTGATTGCAATACCTGAGGCGGCTGAAATATCCGCACCCTGGTTCAGGTTGATGGTAGTTTTTCCGTCATTACCTCTAAAATCTGTATTGATACCGGCGACGCTACCGCCAATAACCTCACCCGATATATTCACAGTCGTGGCGCCCGTTTCGCGGTTTAAGATATCTATGCCTGACTGAGTACCTGAAATTTTTCCCTGAATCTGAGTGAAGGCGATATCGCCGCCGTCCATGGTCGAGACGCTGACACCGGAGCCATTTTCACCCACGATTTCACCGCGGGTGGTAACGGAAGTATCGCCGCGACTGTGATTGTTCGCGTAGATACCATGCTCACCGCCGGTTATTTTCCCGCCAGATTGCACAATGGACAGATTGTTTGCGCTCTCAGCATTGTCGACGTAAATGCCTGAACCGTTTGTGCCTGTGACGTTACCCGCGGTCAGGATGGTGGTATCACCGATTCCGTGGTTGGAGGCATAGATACCGTAATGGCCCCCGGTGATACGGCCATCTGCCTGCATAACCAGGATGTCTTGTGCCGAAGCATGATTATCGACAAAAACGCCCGCGTATTCACCTGAGACATCACTGGTTGTGATGATGGACGTGTTTCCGGTACCTTGGTTAGATGCCTGAATACCGTTAAATCTGCCGGTTATTTTTCCGCCAGACTGCATGATGGAGAGGTTTTTTGCCGTGCTGCCATTCAGGGCATTAATACCGTTATTCGATTCTCCCTTCACCTCGCCGGATACCGCGATAAACGTATCGGCCGTTCCCATATACTGCGTTTGGATGCCATTCTGTTCCCCTGATATTGTGCCTGCTTCCTGAATAAGGGTGATTGCGCCTGCCTCGTAGGACGTAATGATTTCAATACCATCGGCTCTTTTCGCCACCACAGTGCCGGAAATGTTAAGCGTGGTGTCGCCCGTACCGGTATTTTCAATATTTATCCCTGAACCATCGGCTACGATAATGCCGCCTCCCTGCTGCGTAATGGTCAGGGATGAACCCGTGACGGATAAGCCATATCCGCTATCGGTATTAATGTAAGACGTCCCGTCCAGCACGACGTCGAGGACATCGCCTGTCAGGTTTTGCGTGTCATGATCGGCGCCACTACAGGTGTATTTGTTCCCTTCTTGGCTACAGACCGCCTCTGCAGGGGCATTCATTAATCCAAACGTACTCATCACCGTAGCGATAACAAACTTACGCGTTGTTCTGCTCATTGTTATTTATTCATCCATTTATTTCATCGATGTTTTTCTTAGCGTAATGGGGTTGTTAAATGTTCAGAAGATCGCTTTTCATCAGGCAGGAACATTCTTTTTAAGCATTCTGTTAAAATAATTATTTTTAATGTGAATATTTTAAATAACGCATCCGTTAACTTATGAATTAACATTAAGGATTAACGCTTTATTCTTAATGATAATTATTATTAAATTAATGTGACGTCATTTTTATACCTTGGTGGTGTGGTTGACTTAATGTTTTAATCTGCTCGAAATTAGGTTAATTAAATGTATAGAAATACTCCTTAATCCTGAGCGGAGCGTGAAAGTTATTTTGCAGAGATGCTGACCATTTAAAAATAGTTAATATCGATCGGTACGGCGTTCCTGATAGGTCGAGGCTATTGTACATAATTAATTGATCGATACGTCCTGTTTATTCGTAAGAGAAGCTCACGTTTGAATACAAGGCGATAGAGAAGAGACAACAGGTATCTTCTGTTGATGTCGATGGAAATGAAGAAATTAAGTGCGTGGCGTTTGGCAGGTTTTAATCGGCTGCTTAATTATTTAGATTATCAGTAAATGCAATAATAATATTTTCGTCGGGGTAATGTTTGATAAGAACGTGAAGGAAGACTTCATTAATGAGAGATGGATCACGAATATCTGGGATGACAGACGCGTCATTTGTGGTGGTCGATAAAATATTTTTCAGTCTGGACAGGAAAAATCTTAAATCTGCTCCCTTATGGTTGAGGGTGAAATGTTAATATAATAATCAAATTAAGAACGGTAATGAAACACCACCGTGCGGGACTTTTTCTGTCAGGGGGATAAATAACAGCGGCATCCAGAGGATAATAACCGTGCTTAGCGGCTGTCATTTGCCGGCGCTGTACAGCCATTTTGCGCGTCTGGTGGAAAGTTAAATCAGATTTACGCAAACACAAAGTGAAAAAACCGGCTCAGCGCCGGATTTTTATTTAAGCCTGTGGCTGGCCTACAGGGCCTTTACCTAACGGGCCGCCTGGAACAGATTGCCCGCTTGGCGCATGTGGACGACCATCATTGCCCACAGCACCGCTGTCCTGCTGGCAACCCGACATCATTAAAAGGCTGGAAACAATCAATAAACCGCTCAAAATGCTTTTCATGTCTTTCCCTCGTGATGAATACACTATAAAACAGCTCGCCTGATAAGCCTGGTCGGTATTTCTGCTAAGTCAATGTTGGTGGGAAAAAGTAAGCCATATCATCAGGTTGACGGTAGTGAATCCAGACTGTGCAATGTAATGCCGGGAAACTGTTGTGCTGACCTTTGGCTAAGACGGCAGAGAACATATCCAGCCTTGTAATCCGAAGCCACGATGACAGACAGATCTGTAAAGAGCGATCATCCGGATGTGCAACCCGAGAAAAGAACCAGGGCGATACCAACGACGCAACAATTGATGAAACCCACGTACCTGAATGGGCTGATAAACAGCCGCATTACGCGAAGTATGAAATGGACTTTCATTTCTTGTTTCGTGAAAGTGCTGCATTCATGTGTTCATCTGGCTATGCTACCGACATGATGTTTAACGATATCTCAGGAGAGAAGATGACGGCGGCCGCTTATTTTGACGCTCTCTACGCGCAGCGTAACAGGGAAACCCAGCAATGCTGGCGGCAAGAAACAGCGAGTGCACATCAGCAAGCAGACAAGTTTTTCTATCCTGCCGGGCTTCACGCCCTGACCAGTGGCATTCAGCCCGTCCTGAATCCGCAAATTCAGTCACTCCTTGCCGATCTTCGTGGCTTAACTCAGGGGGATCCGCTGGCAGACGTCATGCGGGCCGAACATTTTCACGTTACCTTCCTGCCCGTCACGCCAGCGCGCTATCAAAGCCCGCAGCAGCTCCCGGCTTTAGCGGGCCTGAGGGATGCCTTTCGCCAGAACGTGACCGACTCGTCACTCAGGGTTGACGCATTACGGCTGGTGGCGCTTCCCGATCAACTGCTACTGGCAGGTATTCCTGAAGGCCACGCCGTAGCGCAAAGAGCAGCATGCTGGAATGCGCTGCTGTCACTGGAAGAGTGGCGGGATTTGCTTCTGCAAAGACATGGTGGAAAAACAACGCCACCGGAATACTGGCACACCACGTTGCTACGTTATCGTTCAACAAGCCTGCCCGACACGCTCAAATCGTATTTTACCGACAATATGCACCGAAGATATGGGGCCATTTCGGGCGACATCAGGCTGGTATTTGCGGTTTATAACTGGGCTTATCCAGAAACGATAACAGTTTAATCCGGAAGGATCCCATGATGAACAGGGATTCTTGAGCATCGCCAGGCGGTGCGGAAATGTGGCCGTTATTAATCGTAGTCACCGTTCTCGTAATGGGGCGAATAACGATCATCAAGTATTTCCTGGATAGCCATCAAACCCAGGATAAGAATCAAATTAATAAAGAACAGTAATAATAAAATGATGCTGGTCATTGCCTGTTTCCTGTCGTCACTTTTCCTTGAGGATGAACGCTCCAAACACGGCAGACAGGGAAAGTGACTGTTAAAAAATGATGTAAAAGGAAAGGGCGCGCATTGGGTCGAACAAGAACGTGTTAAAAAAACGGTATTTCGTCGTTGTCACCCTCAGGTAATAAATTGATGCGCTTTGCTGTGCAGTATTGTATTGCCTAAATGAGCAGCAAGAAGCATCGATAACCAGAAAAGTAAATTACGATATTTCATCGCGTGTGCGGTGAGCGTGGTTAACAAGAAGACGGGTACATAGCGGCTATTTATTCTTATACGATGCATCATATCGCCAGCGCGGCACCGTGACGGTCAGGTCTTCTGGCGACGCTTCATGCAAAACTGCCGCGATGATGGCTTAGGTTAATTACCCGCCGGGTTTGGATGATTCCACAGGTCAGCGGTCACCATCGGGCTTTTTACACATTATCGCCAAAAAAAGCGTGTTGAAATATCAGGTCATAAAACGATAAATGCGCCCTCCCTCATTCAGTGAGATCTGCATCACACTTAGAGTGGGATCAGTAAAATCGTCCATATCCTGACCTCATTTGCCCTCATCGCCCGCTATCGCTACTTTATATGCTGCATGGACACGACATGTTGTATGAGCGGAGCTTAATGATGTCTCATGTAAATACTTTCACTATTCAAAGCGAACATAAGCAAAAAGTTCGTCGTATGAACCTGTTCATCTCAGTTTCAGCCGCGCTAGCCGGGCTGCTGTTTGGACTGGATATTGGCGTGATTTCCGGTGCGCTACCTTTTCTGACTCATCATTTTAGCCTGAGCAGCCATGAGCAGGAGTGGGTGGTCAGCATCATGATGCTGGGTGCCGCGCTAGGGGCGCTATGTAATGGCTGGGTATCGCATCGGCTTGGCCGAAAATACAGCCTGATGGCGGGCGCCGTGTTGTTTGCTATCGGATCGCTCGGTTCCGCAGGCGCAACCAGCGTTGAAATGCTGTTGATCTTTCGTCTGCTGCTGGGCCTGGCCGTTGGCGTGGCATCCTATACCGCGCCGCTTTATTTATCTGAAATGGCCACTGAAAACGTGCGTGGCAAAATGATAAGCCTGTATCAGCTGATGATTACCCTGGGCATCGTAATGGCCTTTATATCGGATACTGCTTTTAGCTACAGCGGTAACTGGCGGGCCATGCTGGGGGTTCTGGCCATTCCCGCCGTTGTACTTTTTATTATGGTCATTTTCCTACCGAACAGTCCACGCTGGCTGGCGGCTAAGGGGATGCATATTGAGGCGGAGGAAGTGCTGCGCATGCTGCGCGATACGTCGGAAAAAGCCCGCCAGGAACTCAATGAGATTCGGGAAAGTCTGCGCATGAAGCAGGGCGGTTTTTCGCTTTTCAAAAGCAATAAAAATGTCAGGCGTGCGGTCTTTATGGGAATGTTATTGCAGGGCATGCAGCAGTTTACCGGGATGAATATCATCATGTATTACGCGCCGCAGATTTTTAAAATGGCGGGCTTTAAAAGCACTCAGGAGCAGATGATCGCCACCGTTATCGTTGGCCTGACCTTTATGTTTGCCACCTTTATTGCCGTTTTTACCGTAGACAAAGCGGGCAGAAAACCCATCCTGAAAATTGGCTTCTCGGTGATGGCCTTTGCCACTCTGGTATTAGGTTACTGCCTGATGAAAGCAGGGCAGGGAAATATCAGTGACGGCCTGTCCTGGGTTTCAGTCGGCATGACCATGTTATGCATTGGTGGATACGCAATGAGTGCAGCACCCGTCGTCTGGATCCTGTGTTCTGAAATCCAGCCGCTAAAATGCCGTGACTTTGGTATTACCTGTTCCACCACGACGAACTGGGTGGCGAACATGATTATCGGTGCGACCTTCCTTTCACTCTTGGGCAGCATCGGCGCAGCCGGAACCTTCTGGCTGTATACCGGGTTTAACCTGGTGTTTATTGTCATTACTGTGTACCTGGTGCCGGAAACCAAGAATGTGACGCTGGAACGGATTGAGAGGAATTTGATGGCGGGTGAGAAGTTGCGGGATTTGGGGCGATAATTACTTTCATGACAGTATCCAACTATGCATTTCCTTAATTAATTCAGGACAGGTAATGGCCGCTGAATTTTCGTCTGTTACCTGTCAAAGCGTTGCACGGCATGAGCATTTATATACTCTCCGGCTTTGTTGAATAAATCGAACTTTTGCTGAGTTGCAGGATCAGAACACGCATTCTCCTGACAATACAGGCAGTCCCGTGGCAAACCAGAAGTTCAAAATCACCAACTGGCCTACCTACAACAAAGCCCTCATCAACTGTGTCTCCATCACTTTCTGGCTTGACGATGAGGCGATTCAGGCCTGGTATGAGTCAGCAGCGCCTTCATCCCGGGGAAGACCTCAGCGTTATTCTGACCTTGCTATCACGACTGTCCTGATGATTAAACGCCTGTTCCGGCTGACCCTGCGAGCTGCACAGGGCTTTAATGATTCCGTTTTTGCCCTGATGGACGTTCCTCTGCGATCCCCGGATTACACCAGTGTCAGCAAGCGGGCGAAGCCGGTCAATGTCAGTTTCAAAACGTCCACCCGGGGTGAAATCGCGCATCTGGTGATTGATTCCTCCGGGCTGAAAGTTTTCGGTGAAGGCGAATGGAAGGTCAAAAAACCGACAAAGAGCGCCGTCGTATCTGGCGAAAGCTGCACCTTGCTGTCGATGGTAAAACACATGAAATCATCTGTGCAGACCTGTCGCTTAACAACGTAACGGACTCAGAGGCCTTCCCGGGACTTATCCGGCAGACGCACAGAAAAATCAGGGCAGCAGCGGTAGACGGAGCTTACGACACCTGGCTCTGTCACGATGAACTGCGGCGCAAGAAAATCAGCGCGCTTATCCCGCCCAGGAAGAGCATGGGTTACTGGCCCGGTGAATACGCGGATCGCAACCGTGCTGTTGCGAATCAGCGCTTGAGCGGAAGCAATGCCCGATGGAAATGGACAACAGATTACAATCGCCGCTCAATAGCGGAAACGGCGATGTACCAGGTAAAGCAGCTGTTCGGCGGTTCACTGACGCTGCGGGATTATGATGGTCAGGTTACGGAGGCTATAGCCATGGTGCGCGCGTTGAACAAAATGACGAAAGCAGGTATGCCTGAAAGCGAGCGTATCGCCTGAAAACGCAGCCCGGCACGGGGATACTTACCCGAAATTTGATTTATTCAACAAAGCCCCTGAGCTTTCAACGGTGCTGTTGATAAGGCATACAGGCTGATGCCTTACAATAAATAGTTCTTTAAAAAAACATCACAAAAACTTACCATTGCGAAGAACTTTTTTAGGATAAAGACGATATGAAAAAAGCAGTGGCAGTCATTTTATTAGCTTTCGCGTTAACAGGTTGTGGCGAGCCAAAGATCGATGGTTCATCCGAACAGGCCTTTCAAACCTCTATGCAAAAAGTCCGTGATTCTCTTGCCGAAGATAAACGCGCGGCCTTTAACGACGCCATTCAAGTCATTGCGTTCAGCCAGGTCAGTATGAAAGAGTTGATGCAGGCGGGCAGCGGTGACGAAGGCGGACGCGCACTGATCGATAAAAAGATCAAAGGCGCGCTGGCTGGCAAGACCGGTGAAGAAGTCATTGATTACGCGCACAAGATCAAGCAAGAGCGCGCGGCTAACCAGTAACATGACTTCTGAATCCTGACCCAGCCGGGTCAGGATGTTGCAGGTAATGGTTGCCTGTTTGATGAAGCCCATGTTATGGGCTTTTTTTATGCACCGCGTTAAGGCTGTAACAGACCGACAAACGCCTGTTTTCAGCGCCATTACACTCTAAAAGCACGCCTGGTCTTTTACAGACGGAGAAGGCGCTTTGTGATAAACCAGCGTCGCGTGATCCCACCAAGGATTAACATTCACCGACTGCCCAACCAGCATAAATCCCGCGTCCGCGATCTCGGCGATAAGTGCATCCAGCGGCTTCAGGGTGCGCCAGGGATGACCGTTAACCATTAAAACCCCGCTGTGGGCATCATAGCGGTCAAGGTCGGTTCGCTGTTTAGGCGCACCACACATACTGCTGATGATCAATGTGCCGTTGGCAGCCAAAACCCGATGCAGAGCCTTGAGGCACGCCGCGCGCTGGGGACCGATCAGGCAGTGAAAGCAACTGCCGTCAAAGACGACATCAAACGTTGCATCCGGATAATGTGCCAGGTCACAGACATCGCCCTGATCAAAACAGCCGCTTAAGCCTGACGCCGCGAATCGCGATCTGGCCCAGTCCACGGCGACGGCTGAAATATCCACGCCAAAAACCCGAAAGCCTTTTTCGGCAAAACAATGTGAGGCCATGGCACCGTTGCCGCAGCCCAACTCAAGGAACGTTCCGCCAGTTGGGATGAACTGCGCAGCATCCAGCCAGCCAATGGTGGCGTTAAGTTGCTGATGCGCCCGTTGATAACTGCTGCCGGTCCAGGCTTCATGGCCTTCCCTCTGAAGGCGACGATAAATAGCGTCATAGCTTTCCACGTCAGGCTCACCTTTTATTCAAAGAGCGTCATGACAGATTACGTGATTTTTAGCGGCTTTTACCACAGGGCATCAGCAGGTAACAAACTCGGCGTATCAGGCATCAGCGCAATAAAAAGATGATGACCTGAAGCACGGCAAGCAGTAAGAATTTAACATTTTGACCACTCTTGGCGCTGCCACCGTGATTCTGCTTTACCTGCAAAGAAGGAGTTGCGTATTGTGAGGCCCTGTTTCCTTATCGCCTTTTCACTATGACGAATCTGAATGTGACGATGTGCCGCAGCGCCTCTATTCTGTTCGCAGTTTTGAGCGTATTGATGAGTTTTACGGCTCAGGCTGGCGATCGAAGAAGGGTGACACAGCCTGTCTCGCCGCCCGTTTGCCAGCGGATTTATGCGAGCAATCAATCCAATATCGGTCCGCACATTCAACAGGCGCTGAACAACTGTCCACCTGGCAGGATGGTACTGTTAGTGCCATCGCCCACTGTAAAGACGTTGACGAGCGGCCCCCTGTCTTTGCCCTCGGGCGTCAGCCTGGGAGTTGATAAGGGTGCGGTGCTGAGCGCCATCCCGGATCCACGCTTATATGATAACGGCCGCGGGAGCTGCGGAAAGCTGGATAATCAGGGCAATGGTTGTCGGGCGTTTATTACGCTTAATCACGTCCACGGCAGCGGGATTTACGGGCAAGGCGTGATCGACGGGCAGGGCGCTGCCAGCATGGCAGGTGAGGGGCAAACCTGGTGGCAACTGGCAGCCAGCGCCAGGAATGATGAGGCGAAGCAAAACGCCCCGAGACTGATCCAGATTGATCATGCCAGTGATATTACGCTGTACCAGATCACCCTGAAGAATGCGCCAAACTTTCATGTAGTCATCAATGACAGTCAGGGCATTACGCTGTGGGGCATCACCATCGACACGCCTGCCACCGCGCGAAACACCGATGGCGTGGACCCGATGGGTTCTTCCGATGTCACGCTAATTAACAGTCGAATCAGCACCGGCGATGACAATGTGGCGATTAAAGCGGGCAATGCGCCTGCCTCCCATATCTCCATCCTGAATAACCAGTTTGGCTTTGGGCACGGTATGTCAATTGGCAGTGAAATCAACCGTGGCGTTAGTGATGTACTGGTTGACGGGCTGACGTTAACCGGCACGACGAATGGCCTGCGTATCAAAAGCGATCGCTCGCGGGGCGGGCAGGTCCGGGCGATTCGCTATCAAAATGTCTGTATGCAGAACGTGGACAATCCCGTGGTCATGGATACGCACTATGATACGCACGCGAGCGGCACGATGATCCCGGATTACCGCGATATCACCTTCGATAACGTCAAAACAGGCAAGGGGAAACTTACGCTGGATGGTTACAGCGAGGTTTATCCGCTTGAGATGACCTTAAAGAATGTCACTGTCGGTGAGCAGGCAACGATAGAGGAACGCTTTGCTATCGTTCATGGGCGCTTTACGCGGGCACCTCAAACAGCGTGCCGTTAACCGCATGGTGGGCTGCCCGCGACTTACTCTGGCAGTCTGTTTTGATCTTCATCGCGCTATTTTATCTCTGCTTCAGCGCCATTTTCTGATTCACCATACAGCTGGTTTGCCGTGTCGTTTGGCCAGGATTCAATGTCACCGCAGGAATAGGTATAACTGCCTAACGCCAGTTTATAGCTCAGCACGTTCTTATCGTCTATGGCCGCGCCCCAGACCACTTCCAGCGCTGGATTGTGCGTTTCAATGAAGTGCTTCGATAACTGATCAAACTTCACGGGCACGAAGCGTGAATAGGTATTGTCTGCAGTAAACGCCACGCTGGACATAAACAGATCCATCTCACTACTTTCCCGGTTTTTCAAACCTAAAAGCATGATGTTATCGGACGTTTTCACCAGTTGAAGCTTTATGGTTTTGCCGCACAGTTGCTGTCCGCTTGCAGGCAGATTACCCAGCAGCGGTGCGCGCTCCGCAAGGGCGCTGTTTGAGATTGAAACTGTCGATATAAAAAGAAAAAAAGCAGTCGTCGCGCGTTTCATAAAGCCCTGTATCAAATAAAAAATCATCAGATTGCAGAGCCTGCATGTTTTAACGCTTCGCCATCTTGATCTGTTACATGAAAAGCGCAACAGATTGTCATCTGCGGGATTGACCGGTTACGCGATGTGTTTTATCGCACCAGGGTGAGCAGGCGCGATAAAATATGCCGGACAGACAACCTCTGTAACACGCCGCCGGGAAAACCGGATGATAAAAGAGTGACATCATGCGCTTAATTTACTGTTCCAGAGCGATATAAACCCTGGCGAACAACCAGGTATCTTCGCTCTGCTTTTCAACTTCTCATGCCCCTTCATGGGTTATCCAATTGGACCCGAAGGTAAAGGATTTATCCGGTTAAATCTGGGCTGTCCGCGAGCGTATCTGCAACAAGCGCTTGAAGGACTAAAGAAAATTCGGCTGTGACATCCAGACAGGCCAGCGGTCATCGTTAACCTGCTGGCCTTAACCGCGTATTACCAGGCCCAATCGTTATGTCCGCCTAAAAAATTATTCCGGCGTTTCTTCACGATAACAGGCGGCTGGCGTAAAATCGGCCAACCTGAGTGGGTTGTCTTGCAGAGTGGACCTTATGCTTATCAGCACAGAAACAGAACGGACGTATATCGCTGATAGCCGTCTTGCCTGCACCCTTGCCGCCGTGGCGGGCGCCTTAAATACCGCCGCGTTTGAGATTGTAGGATTCTTTTCCGCCAATATGACCGGTAACGTCTCTTCGCTGTCCGATTTTCTGGCCAAGGCAAAGTTTCACAACGGTCTGTTTTTCCTGTTTATCGTCTGCATGTTTATTGTGGGCGCGCTCTTTTCCACATTAATTATTAATGCCGGACGCAGACGCAAAATTCGCACTATTTACGCGGTGAATATCTTTATAGAAGGCATTGCGCTGGTGGCGCTGGGCGTGATTGAGGCCCGCTATCCCATTGCTGCATCCGGTGTGGTGCTGATCCTGAGCCTGAGCTTTTTAATGGGGCTGCAAAATGCGGTGGTCACGCGTATCTCGAATGCGCGCGTCAGAACGACGCACGTGTCCGGTACCTCCACAGACATTGGCATCGAACTGGCCATGCTGTTTGATGTCCTCCGGCGAAAAGAATCACCCAAAGATGCGCCACTCTATCTGGAACGCCTGCGACTGCATACCTACACGATTCTTGCTTTTCTGGTGGGCGGCGTGGCCGGTATCTGGCTGTGGCATTTGCTGAACTACTATTTTCTGGTGCTTATCGGTCTGGGACTGATGGGCATGGCGCTGGTCGCTATGCTAAAACCTCAGCCTGCTGATGTTGCCCGTTAAGGGTGGCGCTTTTCAGGGGCCAGCACCTTGAGCGCATCATTAATCAGGCAAAACTGCGCGGGCGTTTGCCCAATAATTTCGCCGTCGGCGTTAATGTAGTGCGGACGGCGCGTATGCAGCGTGAGTGCCGTGGTGCTGAAGGTGCGTACGTTACGCCAGCGGCCCTGGGTGCCGCGCCGCAAAGAGGGGAAGAGCGCCAGCAACTGCCAGCTTCTTTTCAACTCCAGGCTGTAGACGTCCAGCAGCCCATCGTCCGGGGCCGCGCTTTGCTCTACGGTCATGCCACCGCCGTAAAAACGTCCGTTACCGACCGAAACCTGAACGGTTTTGATCGCAATAGCCTGTCCCTCATGATGTAACGTCGCACTAAAGGGGCGGCTTTGCCGCAAGATGCGCAGTGCTGCAAAAGCATAACCCAGCACGCCCCAGCGTTTTTTGGCCTGAGCCGTAAGGTTCCGCGCCAGCTCTGCCGAAAAACCGATGCTGGATACGTTCAGGAACAAATGACCATTTACCTCACCCAAATCCACAAAGCGTACGTGTCCCTGGCAAATGATGCTGACAGCCTGCTCCAGCTGAGGCGGAATTCCTAGCGTACGGGCAAAATCGTTAGCGGTGCCCAGCGGCAAAATGCCTAAGGGTAAGCCGGTCTGCATAAGGCCCGCAGCCGCCGCATTGAGGGTGCCGTCGCCCCCGCCGACAATCACCAGATCCACCTGGCTGGCATACGCGGTGATGAGCTCAGCGTAAGGACGGCTGTCGTCGTAAGCGGGTTCTAGCAGAATCAAACCGGATTGCTGCAGCAGCTGCGTGGCGCGCGCGGCATCAATGCGACCTTTACGTGAGCGCTGGTTGATTAAAAGTAATGCCGTCTTTACCCTTTGCTGCATGCTTCGTCCATTTTTAATGAAATGTTAGTGATGAAGTAACCAGAAAGTACACATGCGGGATTATCTCTTACAACCTTGCTTGCGCTACTTTACGTAAGCTCTGGACGGGGGATGGCCCTGACAAACTGCGCCAGGATTGTTTACACTGCCAGAAAATGGCACGACTCACGGGAGCACAAATGACAGAACAGCAATTTCGAACCCTTCTGGCAGAAAAAGGGTTTGCAGAGCCGGTTATTGTGGAGCGGGGCGCAAACAGCGAGCTGGATCATCATGAACATCCCTTTGAGGCGATGGCTCTGATCCTGAGTGGCGATATTACCTTGTACACCGAAAATCAGGCGACCACCTATCGCGAAGGCGATATTTTTCACCTGCATGCAGGGCAGCCGCACCGCGAGACGTTTGGCGACCGAGGCGTTCGCTATCTGTCAGGCAGAAAAAGTTAATCCGATGATGTGCCAGTGATGAACACCTTTGACGCGCTGTTTCAGCGCTTAGCCCAATCGCCTTTTCGTCAGCGTTTCCGTCTGGGGCGGGCGGAATATGACTATTGTCTGACGAAGGGAGAGGCCGATGTGGCAGCCCATGCGGCCACGTTTATCCAGCAGCGGCTGGCTGCCAGCGCACCGCCTAATGACGGTAAGCAGACGCCGATGCGCGGTCATCCGGTTTTCATCGCGCAGCACGCCACCGCGACCTGTTGTCGTGGCTGTCTGGCGAAATGGCACGGGATTGCTCAGCATCAGGCGCTGGATGATAAACATCAGGCTTATGTGGTCGCGGTGATTATGCACTGGATCCATCAGGCGATGGCGCAACCCGCGCCTGTGCCGCGCGTACGTAAGGCCAGAGCCGCCGCCAAATCACCTTCGCCGGGCAGCCAGCAGCTGGATTTGTGGTAGAAAAGATTATGCGGCTGATGGACTTTTAACCAGTCAGGTTCGCCATATTTCATTTCAGGTCTATTCTTAAATCGTTCTTTGGTCTCCTGTGCCAGGATAATCACGCAAGACGACAAATTTCACACAAGAGGGAATTACGATGAAGAAAGCAATTATTGCACTGTCTGCTGTTTTACTGGCCTCGCCAGTTTTCGCTGCTACCACAACGGATGAAACTGTCGCTGAAGCGCACAAAGGCGCAGATACCGCTAAAGAAAAACTGCATCAGACCGAGCATAAAGGCGAAGAGCTGAAGCTGAAGTCTGAGCATGCCGCAGAAGGCAAGAGCAACTCGACCTCCAGCAAAATTTCTGAAAGCACGCAGAAAGGCTGGCACAAAACCAAAGAAGGCACCGAGAAAGGCTGGGATAAAACCAAGCAGGGTGCTGAAGACCTGAAAAATAAAGCGACTAACTAAGCCGCTTTAGTGTGAAAAAACCCACCGATGGTGGGTTTTTTTATGGCTTATTTTCGAGCCGGCTCGGCCGGAACCGTTTTCGCCTCCAAGGCCTCGGCCTTTGCGGCCTCTGCTTCTGCCGCATCCTGTTGTGCGGTATCAGACTGTTTTTTTCCTTCTTCAATAAACTCTTCATCGATCTCTTCGATGTTTTCACGGTTATCGCGTCCGGACAGCAGATTCCAGCAGGCAATGAACAGCGCGGCGATCACCGGGCCAATCACGAAGCCGTTAATGCCGTAGATTTCCATCCCACCCAGTGTCGTAATCAGAATCAGGTAGTCAGGCATTTTGGTGTCTTTGCCCACCAGCAGCGGGCGCAGAATGTTATCTACCAGGCCGACAACCACGACAAAGAAGCCGACGAGGAACAACCCTTTCCACAGCGCACCGGTGGCGAAGAAGAAAATGGTCGCTGGAACCCAGATAATGGCGGAACCGACCGCAGGAACCAGTGACAGGAAGCCCATCAATGCGCCCCATAGCAGGCTGCCATCGATGCCGGTAAACCAGAAAGCCAGCCCGCCCAGAATCCCCTGCACGACGCCAACGACGACCGTGCCTTTCACCGTTGCGCGTGACACCGCGGCAAACTTCATAAACAGATGATGTTTAACGTAGGTAGACAGCGGAAGCGCTTCCAGAATGAGATGCACCAGATAGGAACCATCTTTCAGCAGGAAGAACAGCAGGTAAAGCATGATGCCGAAGCCAACGGTAAAACTGAACGTACCTTTACCGATGATAAAGGCGCTGCCCGCCAGATACTGACCGCCCTTAAGGGCAAATGCCGACAGCTTCTGCTGAATCTGCGTAGCATTGTCCAGATTATTTTCAGCCAGATAATGTTTAGCCCAGCCCGGTAGGTGCTGTAACAAATCGGCGAAGACCACCGGAAACTGGGCGGAGTTGGTTTGCAGCTTGTGATAAACCGTGTTCACCTCCACCACCATGGATGAGGCGATGATCGCTAACGGGGTGAAAACGATCAGGCAGATGCAAACCAGCGTCAGCAGTGAGGCAAGACCGTTACGATCGCCCAGTTTGCCGCGCAGATACCTTTTGAGCGGGTGGAAGATGACGGCCAGCACCGCTGCCCACAAAATGGCCGAAAAGTAGGGCGCTAATACTTCAAAAAAGGCAATGGTGGCCATTGCTAAAATCAGAAGGAAAAACCCGACAGTAAGTCCTTTAAAGCGCATTGGATAACCTCATGTAAACATCCCTTAATAAGCACGCACGCCGATGCGGCCATTCGCAACCCGAGAGTGTATGAATGTCGCAACGGTAATCAACGATCAATTCTGTTTTTTAATCAATGTCAGACGGCATTCGTGCGGTAACGCCCTCACAACGTCGTAAAGAGGTGGCGGGGCGTAGTCTTGACATCGCCATTGGGCAAGACCTCGTTATCTGTGAATAACACCGGTCAATCCTACACTAGCGTAGCGGGTTTGGCCGTTTATGCTGCCTGTTCGCGGTGGTTTATTCAGCGCGCAACACGCTTTGGGGGTAAACCTCTGGCATAGCAGCTGAAATAAAAATGTCATAGGGCAATGCTAGCGTGACAACCGGCAAGGTCAGAGATAATCAGACATCAAAGGAATAATAATGAAAATGAAATTCACGCTGATTGCGGCGGCACTGCTGGTGGCGCAGCAGGCACAGGCAATTTCGTTGTCCGAGGCCAGCACGCTGGCAAACAACACCTCGCAGGGATCGTCCAGCCCGGCTTTTAACGCACTTGAATTACAGGCGCTGGCGGCAGAGCGGGCGGCCATACAACATGGCGCGCCTGCGCTCAGCCGTGACCAACTCAAGCAGGCGAAGCAGAGTGATAAACTCGCTGACTACCAGTGGCTGAAAGCCAGTGGTTATGATTTCCAGGGGACTGCGTTGCAAAAGGCAGGTATTGCCCTGTTATCAGGGTTCAGCACGCTGCCGAAAGCGGTACTGGACGCCAATCGTGCCACGGTGACATCAATTAATCTCAATGCCACTCAGGGCGAGCGACATCAGGCGCTGGCGGACGCAGAGGGGATCAGCTATCTCTATTTTCTCGCCGATGCCCTCGGGCCGCGTTTAGGTAAAGCCTTCCTGGCCGCCTATGACAAAGGCGAAATCAATAAGGCGGCAGCCCTGCTCAAAGCCAGTGAAGTCAGTACTGGTGAAGCAAAAAAACATTTTAACTATCCGCGTCCTTTCCTGCACAAAGGGAATACGATTCATCTGGTGCCGGATGATACGGTGATCAAAGACAATCATCCCTACACGGCCGATGGCGGCTCGTTCCCCAGCGGGCACACCAACACGGGCTATACCGATGCGCTGCTGCTGGCCGAGATGGTGCCGGAGCGGTTTGAAGCCTTACTGCAACGCGGCGCACGCTACGGCTATTCACGGCTGGTTCTGGGCGTACACTACCCGCTCGACGTGATGGGCTCGCGCATGGTGGCGCAATACAACGTTGCCCATTATCTGAACGATGCCGCTTATCGGACGTTATTCAACGATGCCCGTCAACAACTGCGTAGCGCGCTGGAAAAAGAGTGTGGAACAACCCTGGCGGCGTGCGCAAAACCTGCCGGTAGCGACGATCCTTACGGCAATGGCAGCATGAAGCCGTTTTATCGCTTTACGATGAGCTATAACCTGCCCAAGGTCGCCGGGAACACGGCCAAACTGCGGGTACCGGACGGGGCCGAGGTGCTGCTGGAAACGGCCTTACCACAGCTGTCCGCAAAACAGCGCCGTGAACTGATGGTGAAAAGTGCCTTATCTGCCGGTTATCCGCTGGGTGGACCGGGCGCCGATCAGGCATTCTGGCAGAGGCTGGATCTGGACGCCGCTTACGCACAGGCCAAATCCCACAGATAAAAAACATGGGCGGGAATCTCCCGCCCATGTTTTTACAGCGTGGCCTGGTTTGGCATCATGCCAGGCACCAGAATAACCTTGCGGCACGCTTCTTCACGCTTTTCAAAAATCTCATAACCGCGAGCGGCATCTTCCAGCGGCATATGATGCGTCACGATTTCTTCCGGTTTTAAATGCCCTTTTTCAATCAGATTCAACAGATCGGGCAGGTAAGCATGCACATGCGTCTGGCCCATTTTAAAGGTCAGGCCCTTGTCAAACGCATCGCCAAACAGGAAACCATGAATAAATCCCGCATACACGCCGGGCACGCTGACAATGCCGCCACGGCGAACCGCAGCGATACATTGACGTAACGCTTTCCCGCTGCTGCCTTCTAGCTTCAGGTTGGTTAGCACTGTTTCGGTCATGCTGCCTTTGGCTTCAAAACCCACCGCGTCAATCACGGCGTCCACACCGCGGTGTCCCGCGCTGTGCTCAATAATCCAGGCGGCGGGATCGTCGTTGTTATCAAAGTTGATGGGGATCACGCCGTAGCGCTCTCTGGCAAAATTCAGCCGGTAGTCATTGTGATCGATCATGTAGATCTGCTCTGCACCTTCCAGTCGGGCACAGGCGGCACTGAGCAGGCCCACAGGACCTGCGCCAAAAATAGCGACGCTCGATCCCTGTTTAATCTCGGCATTTTTCACCGCCTGCCAGGCCGTAGGCAAAATGTCGGACAGGAACAGAACCTTTTCGTCTGAAAGGGTGTTCGGCACTTTAAAAGGGCCGGCGTTGGCCTTAGGCACGCGCACGTATTCTGCCTGACCACCGGGCACTCCGCCATAGAGTTTACTGTAGCCAAACAGGGCCGCCGGCGGCGTAATGCTTTTGCGGTTTAGCGCCGCGCCTTTGCCGCTGTTGGTGTTTTCACACGCGGCATACTGATGCAGATGACAAAAAAAGCAGTCACCGCAGGCGATAACAAACGGGATCACCACGCGGTCGCCTTTTGCCACGGCCGTTACCGCACTGCCGGCTTCCACCACTTCACCCATGAACTCGTGGCCGAAAATATCGCCATGATCGGTGCCGGGAATTTTTCCTCGATAAAGGTGCAGGTCAGAGCCACAGATCGCCGTGGCCGTTACGCGCAGAATAATATCATCGGCGGCTTCCAGTCCGGGATCGGCAACGTTATCAACGCTGACTTTATGAGGGCCGTGATAGGTTAACGCTTTCATAGAGTCGACTCCTGTAAATCACTGGACGGCAACCGCCGATCGGGCGGCGGCTGCATTAACAGCGCGGTTGAGCGCACTGTCCTGTCCAAAACGTTAAAGGTGATTGAAGTGTAGTGAGGAAAAAATGGGTAAGCAGAGCGGTATCCGCAAACTATGGCGGACGGGGCAGGCCGTAACGCCGTCATCACACGTTTTCCCCTGTTTTTGCCGGACAGGTGCACGATATGGCGCTTAACTTGAATTTTTACCGTCAGATAGTGTAAAAAATGGGGCGCAATCGATTACGTCCTGACGGGGCGGGCTGAATCTGGCAGGTTGCACACATGCGTTGATGGCGAAAACGCCAACCCTTTACCCGCTGCAAGCCTTGATTCAGGCTGATGCATATTCTGGAAGATCTGATGAAAACCTCGCAAACCCGCACGCTGGAAACCCCTCACGTTAATGATGAAACTGGCTGGCGAAAAACGGATACCGTCTGGATGCTGGGTTTATATGGCACCGCTATCGGTGCGGGCGTGTTGTTTCTGCCGATCAATGCGGGCATGGGGGGACTGTTACCCTTGATCGTTATGGCGGTGCTGGCGTTTCCCTTGACCTTCTTTGCCCATCGGGCCTTAACGCGTTTTGTCCTCTCTGGCAGCAATCCGGCAGGGGATATCACCGACGTGGTTGAAGAGCATTTTGGCGCAGGGGCGGGCAAACTGATTACGCTGCTCTATTTTTTTGCCATTTACCCTATTTTGCTGATGTACAGCGTAGCCATGACTAATACCGTTGAAAGCCTGATGGTGAACCAACTGGGCCTGGTGCCGCCGCCGCGTGCGCTCCTGTCGTTGATATTGATTATCGGCATGATGACGGTGGTGCGCTTTGGCAAAAGCATGATTGTGAAAGCGATGAGCGTCCTGGTTTATCCGTTTGTCGCCGTGTTGATGCTGATGGCGTGTTGTCTGATTCCTTACTGGCACGGGGCCGCACTGGAAACCCTCAATACGGGCAGCGGGCGCAACCTGTGGATGACGCTGTGGCTTGCCCTGCCGGTCATGGTATTCTCGTTTAATCACTCGCCAATCATCTCCTCGTTCGCCCTGGCGAAGCGGCAGGAGTACGGCGAGCAGGCCGAGCGAAAATGCTCCCGGATTCTGGCCTGCGCGCACCTTTTGATGGTGCTAACCGTGATGTTCTTTGTCTTCAGCTGCGTACTCAGCCTCTCGCCGCAAGACTTACAGTCCGCTAAAGCGCAAAACATTTCGATCTTGTCCTACCTTGCCAACCATTTTAATGCGCCGCTTATCGCCTGGATTGGGCCGTTGATAGCCGTGGTGGCGATCACCAAGTCATTCCTCGGCCACTATCTGGGCGCACGTGAAGGGTTCAACGGCATGGTGAATAAAGCGCTCCGTAGCCGGGGCAAAGCGATGGCCCCTGACAGGCTGAATCGTCTGACGGCCGTGTTTATGCTGCTGACAACCTGGCTGGTGGCAACGCTCGATCCCAATATACTCAAAATGATTGAAACGCTGGGCGGCCCGATCATTGCCGTAATTCTGTTTTTGATGCCGATGTACGCTATCCAGCGGGTGCCCGCTATGCGTCAATACAGTGGCAAACTCAGTAATCTGTTTGTGATGCTCGCCGGTCTGATCGCCATTTCGGCCATTTTTTATTCGCTGCTTAAGGCGTAATTCTCATTGATATCAAGGCGCCGTCCGATCCTTATGCCGGGACGGCGCCAACCTGAGACAGCGTTCAGACGTATTCATTAAACAAAGGTTTATATTTGTTACGAATTAGCATGGTAAAGTTAACGAGAATAATTCTTATTTCTCAACAGGGTTAATAAACATGAAATTCGGTATTTTTGCAGCCACGTTGCTGGCCTCAACGGTCTGTTCGGCCACCACCTATCCTCTGACCGTAACGGATGTGGATGGACAGACGATTACGCTGCAGAAAGAACCTCAGCACGTCATTCTCCAGGACGGGCGAGACATCATGACGCTGGCGCTGCTGGACCGGGATAACCCTTTTAAACGGGTTGTGGCATGGAATAACCTGCCAAAGAAACAGGATACGCAAACCTGGGCGCTGCTGAAGAAAACCTGGCCGCAGGCTGAGAAGATTGTGGATATGGGCTTCAACGATCAGGGGCAGGTGAACCTCGAAAGCGTATTGGCAAAGAAACCGGATATCATGATTGCGCAGTTGCGTGCCAAACCTGCGCTGATGCAGTCGGGAGTGCTGACCACGCTCAAAAGCCTGAACATCCCGGTCGTGTTTGTTGACTATGAACTGCATCCTAAAGAAAACACCGTGCCGGGTATTACGCTGCTGGGTAAAGTGCTGAACCGTGAAGCCGAGGCGAAGGCCTACACCGATTTTTACCAGCAGCACTGGCAGAATCTGCAGAAGGGCATTGACCAGGTTAAAACCAAACCCACCGTCTTTATTGAACCGATAGCCGGTAACAGCGACAGCTGCTGCTTTACGCATAGCCACAGCGGCTGGGGTGGACTGGTGGAAGCGGTCGGCGGCAAAAATATCGGATCGACTTTGCTGCCGGGTAACGCAGGTTTTGTTTCCCTTGAGAAAATCATTGCCATGAAGCCGGACGTTTACATCATGACGGGGTCAAAACGTTCCAACAGTAATGTACTGCCGTTCGGTTACGGATCGGACAGGAAAGCGGTGGCGGCAACCTTTACGACGTTGTTGAAGCGTACAGGATTAGCGCAGATTGAGCCGGTAAAACAGGGGCGCACCTACGGGATCTATCACCACTTCTACAACCATCCTTACAACATTATCGGGATGGAGATTCTGGCAAAAGATTTGTATCCAAAGCAGTTTAGTCAGCTCGATCCGGTGGCGGATTACCATCAAATCATCCGCAGGTTTACAAAATTACCGGATGCGCCTGTGCTGCTGAGTTACCCCTGATGGTCATCCGTTCAGGCGTAAAGCGCGCCTGAACGGATAAAACTGAACACCCGTTTTCAGGTTTGCGATGTGCAGCGGTGTATTTCTTATTGGATCAAACCGGCATGTAAAATATATCCGAGCCGTTTTTCATCCAACTGTCATTAACCAGAGGTTATTATTTCATCCCGACACTTGTGATGTGGTGTTGTCTGCTTTGCTTCTCCCTTTTTCTCTTAAGGGGCATTTTCCAGTTTACTGGCTTTGACGATAACTTCCCGATCTCAGGATCGGGGTTTTATTTTGATGCCTCGCCAGGTTTGAGTCCCCAAACGATTTTCCGCAAGGTATCTGTGTTTCACGCCTGATGCAGCGTGCCTGACGAGAGAGAGACGCCGTCCGCGCCTGTTTAGCGCGCTGACTTTTAAGAGTTTTGGTCATTCTTATTTCTTCCAGTTACGACAATAGTAATGGCAACGGCGCTGAGTCGCCGTTACCACTGGAGGCAGTACCATGAAAAAAATAAAATCAGGTTTGATTATCGCCCTTTTAGCATACAGCACGATGTACAGCAGCCCTGGGCTGGCACAGGGGCCAGGCGGCCCAGACGGTCCGTGGCATCATCCTGGCCGCGGTCCCGACGGCGATGGCCCGCCAGGCCTGGATCGCGATGGACCTCCCGGCCACCGGCCTGGCCCGCCACCGCCAGATGTGCGGCGCGATTATCATCACGATCGCTTTGCCTGGCGCGGTCATGAGTTTCGCCGTGGTGGTCCTGTACCGCGAGAGTACTGCGGTGAAGATTATCGGGTTGATGACTGGCGTGAGCGTGGTCTGAGAGAACCGCCGCCGGGTCAGCACTGGGCCGACATCGACGGTAACTATGTATTGATTGCCGCCGCCACCGGCATTATTACCTCGTTAATCCTGAATAACGCGTTTCAATAGCGACACAGGGATGGCCGATGCCATCCCTTTTTTATGCACCGAACGCCCGTTACCAGGCTATTCTGACAGTTAATCCTGAACGTTTACCGGCTAAGGAGTTCTGATGACCACGGTTAAGATGGTTGCTGTTGATATGGATGGCACCTTTCTGGATGACAAAAAGCAGTATAACCGCGCGCGGTTCCTCGCCTGTTACCACCAGCTCACTCAGCGACATATCAAATTTGTCGTGGCCAGCGGCAATCAATACCATCAACTCCGCTCATTTTTCCCAGAGATCGCCAGTGAGATTGCGTTTGTCGCAGAAAACGGCGCGTTAATTATCGATCGTGATGAAGAACTGTTCTGCGGTGCTTTTAGCCGCAATGACATCGATGCGGTACTCGATACGCTTGAAAATGGCCACTATCCTGATCTGCGCTATCTGCTCTGCGGACGTGAGAGCGCCTACTACTTCGAAGGGATGGATGAGAAGTGGCTGGTCAAGATGCGGCATTATTGCCACCGGCTCAGGCCCATTCGTTCTCTTGATGAGGTTGCCGACGACAGGATACTTAAGTTTGCCCTTAATCTGTCGGATGAGTATGTCGAGCCTTTAATGGCGGATATCCAGCGCCTGCACGAAGGTTCGGCGGCGGCAACATCGAGCGGGCACGGTTCGGTTGACTTAATCGTTCCTGGTCAGCATAAAGCTAACGGCCTGAACCTGCTGGCGCAGCGCTGGGGCATTTCTCACGATCGGGTACTGGCCTTTGGCGACGGCGGTAACGATCTCGAGATGCTGCAGCAGTCGGGTTTCAGTTTCGCGATGAGCAATGCGCCGCAGCGGGTTAAAGACGCCGCGCGCTTCCTGGCACCCGCGAATAATGATGAAGGTGTGCTACAGGTGATCGAGCAAATGCTTGCAGGTGAAACGCCCTTTAGCGGGGCGGAACAGGGGGAATGTGCGGGCTAAAACACCGCCCGCACTATGCTTACGCGCTGACCGGCCAGGCGCGCGTAATCATGTCGCGCATCTCATCTTTGCTGTAGCTGACGAGGCTGTTTTTACTGTTGGCCCGGGCCAGGATCCAGTCGATATCCGACGGGCTTAACGTTGGCCCCTCCTGCCAGAACGTCATAATGGCTGAGCGTTGTAGCCAGGCTTTAAGATAGCGCGCGGGTGAATCGGTCTCCTCGTCAAAAAGCTGCGCATGCATTTCATCCATGAGCTGACGCTGGCGCGCATGCTGGCTGTCTGCAAGATGATCCAGAAACGTGAACAGCAGCCTGCCGCACACTTCACCATGATGGAAGGGTTTAATCGCGCCCAGCTCTCCGGCGATGCCGTGAATGACGCCCAGCCCCGCGCTGCTCAGGCTGACACCGCCCAACCAGGACGCCATCATCATCGCCTCACGCGCGCGATCGCCGGTTTCGTCTTGCTGGTTTTGCCGAGGCCATCCCTGAATAAACTGACGCAGTCCGGTAAGGGCTAACTGGCGCGTAAAGAGGTTGCCCTTGCTGGAAAGATAGGCTTCAAATAAATGGGTAAACGCGTCGATTCCACAGGTGGCCAGCACCTTATTGGGGGCGCCCTTAAGCAAGTCGGGATCGAGAATCGCGACCTGTGGCACGAACACCGGATGGCGCAACGATGCTTTTATCTGGATATCCCGCTGGTCAGTCACGACGGCGTTCTGCGTGACCTCACTGCCGGTGCCCGCCGTGGTGGGAATCGCGATGAGCGGCAAGGTAACGGCGCTGACTGCCGTGTCTCCGACTTTTTCCAGGTAGCGGGCGGTGGGAAGCGGGTGCTGAATCATGGCGCTGAAGGCCTTGGCGGCATCCAGAACACTGCCGCCTCCTACGGCGATAACCCGATCGACATGGCCGCGCCAGCGCGCCACCCAGCCATCAATATCGGCAGGCGAGGCCTCGTTGCTCACAATTTCATAACCCACAATGTGATCGTTCAGCGTGGTTTTAATTCGGGCATAGGCGTCGCCCTGTAAGAACGAACGGCCGCAAAAGAGCAGGGTAGCCTGGGGTTGGGCGGCCAACAGGGGAATCAGTTTGTTAAGGCTTCCCTGGCCGAAAAGGGTTTGTTGATTGCTGTACAGCTCACTCAGATTGTCACTCACCAGCGCATCCTTTTATATCTTCGCTAAAATCTGAGTGTAACGAAAAGCGGGCGATCGGCCCCGCGAAACTTTCTTATAGCGAGGGGAGCAAAAGTTGATCGTCTTCGCAAAACGCAAATTCAACGACGTGGAGTGATGCTTTAACACGGATGTTACCCTTAACATGTTATCGGTAACAGGGGTTGTCAAAATGTTACGACCATGGCAGCGCCCCAATTTTGCGCGTCCTCCGGGACGACGATAACAAAGCGGCACTGAAAAGATTCAGAGCATCAGGTGGAGAAAAATTATGCCATTACTCTATGTGGCGATTGGCGTGGCATTACTGTTACTGCTGATGATTCGCTTTAAACTCAACGGCTTTATCGCACTGATTTTGGTCGCCCTGGCGGTGGGGATCATGCAGGGCATGCCGGTCAACAAAGTCATTCTTTCGATTAAAAACGGCGTCGGCGGGACGCTGGGCGGACTGGCGCTGATCATGGGATTTGGTGCCATGCTCGGTAAATTACTGGCCGACTGTGGTGGTGCACAACGTATCGCCACCACGTTGATCGATAAATTTGGCACAAGGCACATCCAGTGGGCGCTGGTGCTGACCGGTTTTATCGTTGGTTTTGCCTTGTTCTACGAAGTGGGCTTTGTGCTGATGCTGCCGCTGGTGTTTAGCGTTGCGGCTTCTGCACGGGTACCGCTGCTGTTTGTTGGCGTTCCTATGGCGGCGGCGTTGTCTGTCACCCATGGGTTTTTACCGCCTCATCCTGGCCCCACGGCAATAGCGACGCTGTTTAACGCCGATATGGGAAAAACCCTGCTTTTTGGTACCTTACTGGGCATTCCGACCGTTATCCTGGCGGGTCCGGTTTACGCGCGTTTCCTCAAAGGCATTGATAAGCCTATCCCTGAAGGGCTCTACAACCCCAAAACCTTTAGTGAAACCGAAATGCCAGGCTTTGGCGTCAGCGTCTGGACATCGCTTGTTCCGGTCATCCTGATGGCACTGCGTGCGGTAGCGGAGATGGTGCTGCCCAAGGGACACGCGCTGTTGCCTTATGCCGAGTTCTTTGGCGATCCTGTTATGGCGACGCTAATTGCCGTGCTGATTGCGATCTTCACCTTTGGTCTGAACCGCGGGCGCAGCATGGAACAGGTGATGGACACGTTAAGCGATTCCATCAAAATTATTGCCATGATGCTGCTGATTATCGGCGGCGGTGGGGCCTTCAAGCAGGTTCTGGTGGACAGCGGCGTGGATAAATACATTGCCAATATGATGCATGCCACCAATTTGTCGCCGTTGTTTATGGCCTGGTCTATTGCTGCTGTGCTGCGTATCGCGCTTGGCTCGGCAACCGTGGCGGCGATTACCGCCGGAGGCATTGTCGCGCCGTTAATTGTAACCAGCGGTGCCAGTCCTGAATTAATGGTGATAGCCGTGGGGTCGGGCAGTGTGATTTTTTCACACGTTAACGATCCAGGATTCTGGCTGTTTAAAGAGTATTTCAACCTGACGATAGGCGAAACCATCCGCTCCTGGTCAGCACTGGAAACGATTATATCAGTGTGTGGTTTAGTGGGATGCTTGCTACTTTCTTACGTGGTGTAAGGGCGCCTGCACGTGACAAAAGGGCCGCGCAAACATGGCGGCCCCTGCCGTTAATCTGACGCTTCAAAGCCCGCTTTTACCATCTGTTCTCGCAGTGCGCGGGCGATCTCCCGGTTACCTCCGGTAACCGGATAAATCACGTTATTCACCACATCATCAAGGTAATGCTCCGCAAATTCCTGTCGGGTAAGTTGCGTGCCGCCTTCATCATTAATGGCGAAAAAACCTTTGATTTGTTCACCGCTGTCTTTTGCCTTCAGGCTGTAGCGGCCCATGCTGGTATTAATGCTACTCATAAGGTCTCTCTCCCTGCTTTGCATTTTTAGTGTCAAAACCGTCGAGCTGTCCTGTCCGCCTAAATTTTAGCCAGAGATGATTCTTAAAACGAAGCGACAGGAATGACAAAAAGGCCGCTATGCGATGCTTCTCACAGAAAATCACAATTAAAGCTGAATGTTGCTTTCATAGTTGAGAAGGCAATAAGCAAAAAGCACATCGCTGAATTTTGCCTATACTGTTATGGGAATGTTTTTTAATGGTAAGGGAGAGGAAATGAAAATAATTCTGTGGATTATCGCCATTATTTTTATCGTGGGACTGTTGACCCTGACAGGGGTATTCAAACTGATTTTCTGATTCGACGGGCATCTTGACGGGTGCCCGCAGCCCGACCAGTGAGCGTTTCTCTTGACACCGCGAGCCGGTAAGATTTTCATCCTGCTACCTGCTACCTGCTACCTGCTACCTGCTACCTGCTACCTGCTACCTGCTACCTGCTACCTGCTACCTGCTACCTGCTACCTGCTACCTGCTACCTGCTACCTGCTACCTGCTACCTGC